>ERZ650302.86-NODE-86-length-41287-cov-18.490153_pt1 | contig 41287 bp, 31 predicted proteins | sample MGYA00376238_ERZ650302 | MGnify/ENA primary metagenome ERZ650302 (study PRJEB26733, sample SAMN07839298) | wastewater metagenome | biome: urban; feature: wastewater treatment plant; material: waste water | place: USA: North Carolina | collected 2016-04-28 ... | reverse complement strand
GAGCAATACACTTTTAATGTATGGGTCCTGGGTTCGAATCCCAGCCAGGTCACAAATTTACGAAAGTAAATTTTTTCATATTAATATTTTGTGATTTGGTGTTTAAAAGCCTTCAAGTGTTCCTTGAAGGCTTTTTGTTTTTTGAAATAATGGGCTTTTTAATCCAAATGCATATTGTCTATTAATCTTACATCACCAGCATAAGCTACAATAAAAGCTCTGTAACTTTTGTCTTTGTAAAAAAAATCTGTTTCTTTCAACGTTTTTTCATCAGCAATGATAAAGTATTCTAATTCAAAATTAGAGTCTTGAAATATTTTTTCTACACGTTCCTTGATTTCTTTTACAGATAAAACCTTGAACCATTCTTTCACTTTTAATAAAGTTTCGTAGATAATGGTGGCTTCTTTTCTTTGTTTTTCGGTTAATCTTAGGTTTCTAGAGCTCATCGCCAATCCGCTGTTTTCTCTCAGAGTTGGTACACCGTGAATTTTTACAGGTAATTTTGTTTTTTCTACCATTTTTTTGATAATGGCAAGCTGTTGATAATCTTTTTCTCCGAAATATGCATTGTGTGGCTGCACTTGTCTCAGTAATTCTTCCACCACAGTACCTACACCATCGAAATGCCCAGGTCTGTATTTGCCTTCCATCTCATTATCCAATCCATCAAAATCATAATGTTTGCTTTTTAAACCTTCGGGATATATGTCAATAGCTTTAGGTACATATACCGCATCTACACCTGCTTTTTCTAGAAGTTTTAGATCATTTTCCAGAGTTTGAGGGTATTTTTCGAAATCATCGGGATTGTTAAACTGAGTGGGATTCACAAAAATGGAAGAAATAATTTCGTCATTTTCTTTTTTTGCAGTTTCGTATAAAGAAATGTGCCCAAGATGTAGTGCACCCATAGTAGGAGCGAAGCCAATTTTCTTGCCCATTTCTTTGTGTCTTTCAATATAATCTACTAATGTTTTTTTATTTCTAAGGACTTTCATAAAAATAGTATTTTATGTAAAATTATAAAAATTTGTTAATTAAAAAGAATTCGTATAATTTTTTGTATTTTTGCATAATTAACCGTCTTTGTATAAAGAAGAAAATTATATTATGCCGAATCAAAAGATTTTATATGTCACCACAGAGATGTTCCCTTATCAGGAAGAAAGTAATATGGCGATGATGGTGAACAAAATGGCACTGAAAATGCACCAAGAAGGCAATGACGTAAGAGTTTTTATGCCGAGATTTGGAATTATTAGTGAAAGAAAATTTCAGTTGCACGAGGTAATTAGGCTTTCTGGGATGAACATTATTATTAATGATCTAGATCAGCCACTTATCATAAAAGTAGCTTCTCTGCCTGGAGAAAGACTTCAGGTGTATTTTATTGATAACGAAGAATATTTTAAGAGAAAGCAGTATTATTTTGATGACGAAGGACAGCCTTTCCCAGATAATGACGAAAGAGCAATATTTTTTGCCAGAGGTGTAATAGAAACCATCAAAAAACTAAATTGGGTTCCAGATATTATTCATATTAATGGTTGGATGGCGTCTTTTATTCCTATTTACCTGAAACATTTTTATAAAACAGATTCTTATTTTAATGATACTAAGATGGTAATGTCTGTATATAACGAAAAAGATGCTCAATTTGAAAATAATATTACAGAAAAATTAGAGTTTGATAATATTAAAGATCTAAGCGCACTAGAGAATCCTACATTTCAGAATTTTGTATCAGAAAGTATGAATTTAGTAGATATAGTAGTAAAAGGAGATGAGTTTTTAGAAGATAGACTAGAAAAAGCATTCGAAAAAGCAACTTCTAAAAAATTTGACTACGTAAGTGGCGAATCTATAACTGAAGTTTATTAATCAAATTACAAAAAATTTAAATTTTATAAATGATAAAAGAATTTAAGAATATCATTAAGGTATTTTTTGCACTTTCCATAGGAACAGTTTTGTTCGTAAGTTGTGAGCCCGAAGCGGATGAATTAGGGACACAGTTTTTCCAAAACGGAACTGCTGTAGGCACAGAAACTAGTTATGATGTAATCGCATATAATTTATTTCATAAAGACACTATACAGACCAGTAGCAGCCAGTTGGTAAATGCTACTTTAGGTGCTTTTGATGAATCAAATTTCGGAATGCAAAAATCTTCTTATGTTACGCAGGTAAGATTAAATTCTTATAATCCTGATTTCGGAACCAACGCAAAAGTAGATTCTGTGGTTTTGGAAATGAAGCCATTGTACCAAACAGCAACAGACTCTGTAAAAACAAATACAGTAGATGATAACTTTTTTTATCCTGATGCTACAACAGCTGCAAAAAAAGTGATAACTACTTACCCCGTAATAAAATATGGTAAAGCAAAAATTGGCGGACAAACTTCTTTAACCATTAGAGTAGATGAGGTAAATGAGTTTTTAAATTCTACAGATACTAAGTTTTTCTCTGATAAACAAGTAGCTTTAGGAGCATCACTTGGTACGAAAACCTTTGATGGCTATCTTAAAGCAATTAAAATTACTAAAGATTCTGATAATTCTGAACTTTTAAGCAGAGACGCAGGAATAAGAATTCCTCTAAATGCAGACTTTTTTCAGCAAAAAATTGTTGATAAAAAAGGTTCTTTTGAGCTAGCAGATGCCGCGAGTTTTATAAGATATTTTAAAGGACTTAGAATATCAGTAGATCAAAATGATGGATATATGATGAGTTTTGATCCTAATGGGATTACTACCACCATCTATTATAAATATGATAAAACAGAAAACAGTACAGTAACTAGAACTAGCTCTAGTTTTACGTTAAACTTAGGTTCGTCTAATGTTCATTTTAACCAGATACAATATAATAGATCATCAGCATTTAATGATGCTATTTCTAACATCAATACTACAAATGGTGATGCGAGATTATATGTTCAAGGAATGGGAGGGCCAGGTGCTGAAATTAAAATACCAGCTTCTACCATTACTAATCTTAGAGATTTATATAATACGAAGAAAATTGGTATTATGGCTGCTAAAGTAAGACTATATACTGATAAATCTGTTTGGACAAATAATTACGCTAAACCAACATCATTTGTAGCTTCTCTAAAAGGAGCAAAAGCATTTTTGGCAGATGTTACAGCTTTTCAATACAATGCTAATTATACAATGGTAAAACCTGTGGATTTGGATAAAAATCCAGCGTACTATGATATAGATATAACGCAAACAATTACAAATGTGATTAAAAATGAAGCTAGTGATTATTTAGAAAAAAATCCATTAGTTCTAGATGCTGGTAGTTTTAGAACTTCTACATCTACTTCAGGAGGATCAACTTTGTTGGGCTTCGATTATACAACACGAGCATATACTCCGAATAGGGTGGTTTTAGTAGGTTCTGATCCATCGAATACTCAGTATAAAGCTCAACTTAAAGTAATTTATTCTAACAAATAACTATTAAAGACTATGTGCGGAATTGTAGGATATACAGGATTTCAAGATGCTTATAATATTGTAATCAATGGACTTAGAAGGCTAGAATATCGTGGGTATGATAGCGCAGGTATCGTTTTAGAAGATACTAATAATAATTTTAAATTTGAGAAAACCAAAGGTAAAGTTTCTGATTTAGTTGAGATTTCTGAAAATCTTAAAGGCACATTTCATGTTGGGATGGGGCACACCAGATGGGCTACACACGGAGTACCGAGTGATAGAAACTCACATCCTCATCTTTCTAATAATGGTAAAATTGCTATTATTCATAATGGTATTATCGAGAATTATGATACCATAAAGACGATGTTAATCGGCAAAGGATTTACTTTTGCATCTGAAACAGATACCGAGGTTTTGGTCAATCTTATTCAGTATGTACAAGATACACAAAATCTTGATTTCACCTCTTCCGTTAGAGTAGCACTTAATGAAGTTTATGGTGCATATGCCATAACTGTAATGCACAAAGACTATCCAGGAGTTTTAGTAGTAGGTAGATTAGGTTCACCTCTTGCTATTGGTCTCGGAAATAATGAATATTTTATCGCATCAGATGCTTCTCCATTTGTAGAATTTACCAAAGAGGCAGTTTATCTAGAAGATGGTCACATGGCTACAATTTCTCTAGAAAATGGGGTAGATATTAGAAGCATTAAAGAAAATGAAAAGATAGAGCCTGCCGTTCAAGAGCTTAAACTAAGTCTAGAACAGATTGAAAAGGGAGGATACGAACATTTCATGCTAAAAGAAATTTTCGAACAACCAAAATCTATTCAAGATACGCTGAGAGGTAGATTGCTTGTAAATGAAGGCATTATAAAAATGGCCGGAATTTGGGATCATCTTGATAGAATTAATAAAGCAGAAAGAATTATCATTATTGCATGTGGTACATCTTGGCATGCAGGTTTAATAGGGGAGTATCTTATTGAAGAATATGCAAGAATACCAGTAGAAGTAGAATACGCTTCGGAATTTAGATACAGAAACCCGATAGTAACCAATAAAGATGTCGTGATAGCCATTTCACAATCTGGTGAAACTGCAGATACAATGGCTGCAATTAAATTAGCCAAAGAAAGAGGAGCATTTATCTACGGAATTTGTAACGTGGTAGATTCTTCTATCTCTAGATATTCTGATGCAGGTTCTTATACGCACGCAGGTCCAGAAATTGGAGTTGCTTCTACCAAAGCATTTACAGCGCAATTAACTATTCTTTCTTTAATTGCACTTAAACTAGGTAAGCATAATGGTAATCTTAGTAATGCAGAATTTATGAGGCTTATTACAGAATTAGACAATCTTCCGAAAAAAGTAGAAGATGTTCTTAATTCTACTCACGAGTACGTTAAAAAGATGTCTCATGATTTTGTAAATGCTACTAATTTCTTATACCTAGGTAGAGGATTTAACTTTCCTGCTGCCTTAGAAGGAGCTCTTAAACTAAAAGAAATTTCATATATCCATGCAGAAGGATATCCTGCCGCAGAAATGAAACACGGGCCTATTGCTTTAATAGACGAAAACATGCCAATAGTAATTATTGCGCCTAAAAAAGGACATTATGATAAAATTGTAAGTAATGTTCAAGAAATTAAAGCCAGAAAAGGAAAAATAGTAGCAGTAGTTAATTACGGAGATGTACAAGTTTCATCAATGGCAGATTATGTAATCGAAATTCCTGAAACATCAGAATGTTTTTCTCCTATAGTAGCTTCTATTCCGTTACAGTTAATGGCTTATTACATAGCAGTTTACAGAGGTGCTAATGTAGATCAGCCAAGAAATCTGGCAAAATCTGTTACAGTTGAATAAAAAATTAATTTTTTGTAAAATAATTTATAAAAACTAGCGTTTGTAATAAATCTTAAAGATTTGTTAAAAAAAATTATATATATTTACCGCTAAATTTGAATTTGATAATGAAAAGAATGTTTCTAGTGATGCTTGCAGCATCTTTTGTAGTCTCTTGTTCTAGGGGGAAAACAAGTTCAGGAAAACCAGATTCTAGAGGTGAGTTGGTTCCTAAAGAGAGCAAAAGCTCATTCGTGGCACAGAGACCATACGGTATGGTTGCTATACCAGGAGGATCTTTTGTAATGGGGCTTGCTGATGTAGATTTTTCTGGTACACCCGAAAAAGCTCCTCTTAAAACGGTTACCGTTTCTTCTTTCTTTATGGATGAAACAGAAGTAACCAACTCAGAGTATAGACTTTTTGTGAATTACGTAAGAGACTCTATAGCAAGAACATTATTGGCTGAAGCTGCTGGCGATGGTGGTGGTAGCGGAAATGGGATTGATAATTATGCTTATTTAGCCAAAAAAGCAAATACAAATGGCAACCAATCTGCATATCAAAAATATTTAGAATCTCAAGGTGATAGAGATGGATATACTGATGCTAAAAAACTAGATTGGAAAACTCCACTTTATTGGAAAACTTCTCAATATCCTGACGAAAAATATGCAGAGGTTTTAGAATCTATGTACATAGCACCATCAAAAAGAATCAACAACGAAAGACTTTTGGATACAAGTAAATTAATGTACTCTTATCAGTGGGAAGATATAGCATCTGCGGTAAAAGATAAAAATAGAGGCACACAATATCTTAAAAAAGAAAGCATCGCTGTATATCCAGATACAACAGTTTGGGTAAAGGACTTCAATTATGCTTATAACGAACCACTTTTTGATAGATATTTTTGGCATAAAGCCTATAAAGACTATCCAGTAGTAGGAGTTACTTGGGATCAGGCAAGAGCCTTTTGTGATTATAAAACAAAAGCAAAAAGAGATTATGTAAAATCTGGTAAAAAAAGAGGTGATAATCCTATGAAATTCAGACTTCCTACAGAAGCAGAATGGGAATATGCAGCCAGAGGTGGTATGGAAAATGCAACCTATCCTTGGGGTGGGCCTTATCTTACAGATGACAGAGGTTGTTATCTTGCTAATTTTAAACCTAAAAGAGGTAATTATATAGAAGACGAGAAAAAAGGAACTTATCCATATACTGCTCCTGTAAAAACTTTTTATAAAAACGGTTTCGGATTATATAATATGGCAGGTAATGTTTCTGAATGGACAGAATCACCATACAGTAATTCTACTTACCAGTTTTCATCTACTCTCAATCCTTATTTATCTAACCAAGCATATAGAGAACCTAGAAAATCTGTAAGAGGTGGCTCTTGGAAAGATGTAGGTTATGTATTAATGACTGGTTATAGAGACTGGGAAAGAAAAGATTCTGCGAGAAGCTATATTGGTTTTAGAACCATTCAAGATGTACCTGCAGGTTCTGCTAGACTAAGAAGATCTAGTAAATAATTTTATTAAAAATATAAGTTAAGTAAAAATTAAGACTATAATTAAAAAAATTCAAAGACATGTTCAAAACTAAAGACGCTAAATTAAATTTTGTTTATTCAATTGGTGCTGCAATCGTAATTTTAGGAGCATTATTCAAATTAAACCACTGGCATATAGGACCATTAACAGGAACTGTAGTATTAGCAATTGGTTTGATTACAGAAGCTATAATTTTCGTGATTTTTGCTTTTGATGTTCCTAAAGAAGAATCTAATTACGCATGGGAAAACGTTTATCCGGAGTTATTAGACGCTAATGCAGAAGCTAAGCCAAGAAAAGTGGCAAGTGTACAAACTTCTGAGTTAGATGTTACGCTTTCAGAAAAATTAGATAAAATGCTAGAAGATGCAAAACTAGATGTTTCTTTATTCGAAAGATTAAAATCTGGGATTGATAAGTTTTCAGCATCTGTTGACCAAATTAATAGCACTGTAGATGTATCTGCCGCTACTACTAAGTATAATGATCAATTAACATTAGCTGCTAGTCATTTAGAAAGCATGAATGCATTATATTCATTACAACTAGACCACGGAAGACAGCAATCAGAATTTAGCAAAAGATATGTAGAAGATATTCAAAAATCTGCAGAACAGTCTGAAAAATTCAACGAAGAATTGGCTGGTCTTACTTCTAACTTAAATAACTTAAATAAAGTTTATGGCGGAATGCTTTCTGCAATGAAAGCTTAATTTTCTTTAATATTTTAATTAATTAAAAACTTTATTCAAAAAAAAGAATTAAAATGGCAAAAGGAAAATTATCACCCCGTCAGAAAATGATTAACTTGATGTATCTGGTATTCATTGCGATGCTTGCAATGCAGATAGACCAAGAAATCATTAGATCATATCAAGATACCAATCAATCTTTAACAGATTCGAGAACCTTGGCTCAAGATAAAAATAAAATTTTTAAGCAAACTTTAACAGAAAAGGCTAAAAATTCTCCTGAAACCTTTGGTACAGCACAATCTCAATATTCAGGAATGGAATCTCAAGCTGATGAGTTAGTGAATTTTATTGAAGATATTAAAAGTGAACTTAAAAAAGAATCAGGTTATAATAATGAATCACAAGATGTAGAAGAAAATTTTTCATCATTAAATAATACTGAAGCGGGTACAAATAAATTTTTTAATGGTGGTGATGCAGAAATTCCTTCACCAACTTCTAAAGAATTGTTATCTAAAATGGCTAGCTTGAAAGATTATATTGTTCAGAATTTTTCTTCAAGTGAGGATTTGAAGTCTGTTGTTAATAGAGCTAAAAATAATCTATCGGCGGACGATTCTAAATACAAAAAACAAGGTAAAACTTGGTTACAATACAAATTTTATAATCAACCATTAATAGCTGCATTATCTAATTTGGAAGTAATCCAATCGGAAGTAAGAAACTTACAGTCAGATGCTCTTTCGCTTATGTTAAAAGAAAAAGTAGATGCAGACATCCAATTTAATGCTTATGAAGCAATAGTTGCTGGTCCTACTGCTATTCAACAAGGGGAGACTGCTACTGCAAAAGTACTTATCGGTACTTATGCAAGCACTTTACCAGGTCTTAAAATTGATAATGCTCAAGTAGTAAACGGACAAGGTATTATTAATTTAGGAGGTGCTTTAGGAGAACATACTATTGGTGGTAATATATCTTTCTTAGGAGATAAAGGTAAAGTAGTTTCTATGCCTTATACATTCAAATATGATGTAGTTTCTGGTAAAGAAGCGGTAGCTTTTGAAAGTGGAGCTCTTTTATCAGCAGATAAAATGATGGTACTCTATAGAGGTGTAGCCAATCCAATTTCTGGTTCTATTTTAGGAGCAGATAATAGCCAAACTACACTTTCTGCACCAGGTGCATCAGTTTCTAAGACTGGTGGTGGTAAATGGAATGTTACTCCGGGTAGTGGAAGTACAATCGCACTTACCATTTCTGGTAAAGGGCCTAATGGTAAACCAATTTCTCAGAAATTTGACTTTAGAATTAAAAACGTACCACCACCACAAGGACAGATTAGAGGTGAAAACGTATTGAATATGCCAGCAAGTTCTATTCCTAATCAGACTATTTCTGCTGCAATTCCTGAGTTTGATTTCCCTGTTACGTTTACGGTAACTAGTTTCAAATTCAAAGTACCAGGTAGAGCAGCAATGTTGGTTAACGGAAGCTCTATGAGTTCTGTTGCAAGTATGGTAAAAGGATTACGTTCTGGAGATATTGTTTATGTTGCAGACATTCAAGCAACGGCAACGGGATTAGGTGGACAAACCCTTAAAAAAATTAGTCCAATTGTAATAAATGTACAATAATTTAGTTATAATACTATAATATCATCATTTCAAATGAAAAAGATTGTAATATTTCTATTAGCATTGAGTTTTCTGTCGGTAGATGCACAGGCAAAGAAAAAGACTACCAAAAAGAAATCTGCTAAAGCAAAAACTACTAAAAAGGCGACAGCAAAACCTGTAGAACCTGCTGCAGTAGCACAAAATGTGGCTACTACTACACCTGTAGTTACTGAGAATTTAGAAGAAAATGATGAGCCTATTAACTCACTTAATATTCTAAATGCTAAGTCACCATCTACCTACAGAAAATATAAAGATATGCTGAAAGTTAAAGTAGGAGATTCTTTGGTTTCTGTTAAAAATAAACCAATTGATTATGGGTTTATTGAAGATAAAGACGTGCTTAGAAGTATGGTAGTCTGGGAAATCATTGATATGAATGAAAAAATCAATCAACCTTTCTATCATAATGCAGATGGTCTCGTAACTTCTAATAAGTCTCTTTATCAAATATTGTTAGATAACATCAATAATGGTAAAATTAAAGAAGTTTATGATGATGAAATGTTCTCTACAAAATTATCACCAGAACAAATTCAGCAGAGATTAAAAGTTACTGTAGAAACTCCATGGTTAATTGATAAGAAAAATGCAGGAGAAAAATTAACTCCAGAAGATATTAAGGCAGGTACTGATATTATAGAAACTACCACAGAAAAAGTAAAACTTCTTAAAATTAAAGGAATGTGGTATGTTGATAGAAGAGATGGCCAAATGAAATACAGGCTTCTTGGTATTGCTGCTATGGGACCAGATCCTCTAATGTTAGCAGAAAGAACAGCTGATGGGCAAATGCTTGGTAATAAAGACGAATTAATTGATCTTTTCTGGGTATTTTATCCAGATGCTAGAGAAGTTTTGGCTAATCAGATTGTATTCAATGGTAAAAATCTTTCATCTGATATTACTTATGACGATGTATTAAATGCAAGAAGATTTTCTTCAATTATTTACAAATCAGATAATGGTCTAGGAACAGGTAAAATTAGTGACTATATTCCTCACGATGCAGAAGAACAATTAGAAGAAAGTGAGAGAATTAAAGCTCAAATTCTAGAAATGGAAAATGACATGTGGAATTATTAATAAAGCCATATATCTTATATAAACAAAAACCTAAGTATATTTGTACTTAGGTTTTTTTATTCAGATTTTATGAAAAACGTAGATTATATTATTGTTGGTGATGGCTATGCTGCTTTGTTTTTTGCTCATCAATTGATTAAAAATAACAAGAGTTTTTATCTTTTTTCTGAAGGTAAAAAAAGTGCTTCTTTTGTTTCTGCTGGTATTATAAATCCTGCTGTTCTCAAACGTTTTACTACGTTTTGGTTAGCCCAAGAACAAATAGATTCGCTCAAGAAAACACTTTCCGAAATTGAAGGTTATACCCATAAAAATTATTTAATAGAGAAACCAATTCTTAGAGTTTTTCACGATGAAAAGGAAAAAGAACTTTGGCTCAAAAAGTCCAATGAAATTTCTTTTTTATCTAATGATTTTATTAAAATCAATTCTATTAAAAATCCCTTTGGTTGTGGTAAAGTAAACCATTCAGCAAGATTAAGTGTAAGAGACTTTTTTACTGATTTGATGAATTATTTAGAAAAAAACAGTCATTTAATCAAAGAAAAATTTGATTATAATTTAGTCAATACCGAAAATTCTACTTATAAAGATATCCAATTTAAGAATATCATATTTGCAGAAGGAATGGCAGTGAAAGAAAATCCTTACTTCTCTGAAATTCCTGTAGAGGCAAATAAAGGGCATCACTTAGAAGTAAAGCTTTCAGAAAAAATTGAAGATGATTTTACTATTAAAAAGAAACATTTTATTTTTCCTCTCAATGAAAATACCTATTATTATGGAGGAACTTATGACAGAGAACAAATTCATCATAAAATAGATAATTCTGCGGTAGAAAAACTCATCAATGCTTTGGCAGAATTTTATCCCAATGATTTTGAAGTGACTCAAGTTAAGTTTGGTTTCAGACCTACCGTTAAAGACCGAAGACCAATTGTTGGAGCTCATTCAGAATTTAAAAATTTTTATGTTTTTAATGGATTAGGAGCAAGAGGAATCCTCAATGGAAATTACTTTGCAATTAACTTGTACAATCATCTAGAAAACGGTGAAGAAATTCATCCCGAAGTAGATTTGAAAAGATTTCAATAAAAAATCCATCAAAAATTTTGATGGATTTTACTTTTTTGCAGAAAGGAAGGGAATACCACCTATTTTTTAACCTGTAAAAGTTAAGACTTATATGAATTTTTAAACTCTCTGTAATAGAAAATCGCGGATTTTTATAATCCGCGATGGTGTAAAATCTATTTATTTTAGTTGTCTAATTTACGTTAAATTGTGTTGTAAGATTGGCATCTGAGCTACCTCCAACCATTACTTTGAAACTTCCTGGTTCTACTACAAATTCATTTTGGTTGTTATAAAAACCAAGTTCTGCGTCTGTTAAAGTGAAAGTTATCGTTTTTGTTTCGCCCGCTTTTAGTTCTATCATTTCAAACCCTTTCAGTTCTTTTACAGGTCTTACAACAGAAGCAAACTCATCTTGAAGATATAATTGTGCTACTTCTTTTCCTGTTACTTTTCCTGTGTTTTTCAAATCTACAGAAACTTCTACTTTTTCTCCTTTTGAGAATGTTTTTTTATTGATTTTAAGGTTAGAATATTCAAAAGTGGTATAACTCAAACCATATCCGAAAGGATAAAGTGGCGTTTTTTCTACATCCGAATAATGACTCCAGAATACATTATTGTCTTTATTGGTGAATCTACCAGTGCTGTAATGATTGTAAGCAATAGGAACCTGACCAATATTTCTAGGGAAGCTCATCGGCAATTTACCACTTGGGTTGTAATCTCCGTAAAGTACTTGTGCTACTGCATTTCCTGTTTCTGTACCCAATTGCCAAGCTTCTACAATCGTTGGGATTTTTTCTGCTGCCCAAGAAATCGTTAAAGGACGACCGTTGTTTAATACCAAAACAATATTTGGATTTACTTTATAAATTTCTTCTAAAAATTCTTGTTGAAGTCCTGGTAAATCTAGGTTGGTTCTGCTTCTTGCTTCTCCAGAAGAAAATCCGTGTTCGCCCAAAACCATCACTACTACATCTGCTTCTTTTGCAGCTTTTTTAGCTTTTTCAAAACCAGATTTGTCGGTAGTGTTGTATTGCACTTCTGTAAGGAAAGTTGGTTCTAGAGTTGTTAAATCAAGTCCTTTTACATAATTTAAAGAATTGCCTTTGTATTGTTGCATTCCTTCTAAAACCGAAACCGCAGTGTTGCTATCTGCAGCGATTCTCCAACTTCCTAGTGGCGAATTTTTACTTTCTGCCAAAGAACCTAAAAGCACAATTTTTTGTCCAGATTTTTTAAGAGGCAAAAGATTGGTGTCATTTTTGAGAAGAACAATAGATTTTTTTGCCATATCTAAAACCGCTTCTCTATTGGCTTTACTACCAATAACTTCTTTTTCGCGTTTTTCGTCTAAGAAACGATAAGGATTATCAAACAATCCGAGTTCATATTTTACTCTAAGAATTCTTCTTACCGCATCATCTACAAATTCTTGTTTTACTTTTCCTTGTTTTACTAAATCTATTAAATAAGGAACGTAAATTCCACCTTCCATATCCATATCAGTTCCAGCTTCTACGGCAGAAATTGCAGCTTCTTTTTCGTCTTTAGAAAATCCCCAAGGAATCATTTCTCTTATCGAAGCCCAGTCTGAAATTACAAATCCATTGAATCCCCATTTGTTTTTTAGAACATCTCTCAATAAAAATTTATCTCCTGAAGCAGGAATTCCGTTGATAGTGTTAAATGAAGTCATTACCGTTTTAAGACCAGCATCTACAGCTGCTTTAAAAGGAGGTAAAACCTGATTGAAAAGTGTATTATTGCTAATTTCTGAAGCATTGTATTCTAAAGCACTTTCTACAAAACCGTAAGCTGCAAAATGTTTGGCTGTAGTAGCAATTCTTAGAGGAGATTTAAAAGTATTATCTCCTTGGAAGCCTTTTACTCTGGCAATAGCCACTTTACTACCAAGATAAGAATCTTCTCCAGCTCCTTCCATCACACGTCCCCATCTTGCATCTTTAGAAATATCCATCATAGGGCCGAAAGTCCAGTTAATTCCAGATGCAGCAGCTTCAGAAGCAGCGATTTCTGCAGATTTTTCGATGGCTTTTAAATCCCAACTTGCAGCTTCGGCAAGTGGAATTGGGCTTAAAGTTTTATAGCCGTGTATTACATCAAAACCAATAATTAAAGGAATTCCTAGTCTGGTTTGTTCTACCGCAATTTTTTGTACAGCTTTTACTTCTTTTACACCTCTTACGGTAAGCATAGAGCCAACTAATCCTTTTTTGATGTTTTCGTATTTTTGTTCTGCTGTTCCGCCAACTGGTGCTGGTCCTGTAACATCCCAAAAACCATTGTATTGATTCATTTGTCCAACTTTTTCTTCCAAAGTCATTTTAGACATCAATACATCTATTTTCTTTTCAATTTCTGGGTTTAGTTTTTGTTGGGCATTTATGGTCGATACGGTCATTATACTCATTATTGTTATGGTAAAAAATTGGGTAATTTTCATAATTTTTAAATTTTGAACAGATTATTTTTCGTTGCTGTAAACAGATGCTGGCAAATTGGCTTTGTTGAACAAATCTGGGAATGCTTCGTTGCTCCAATTGTATCTTACAAAAACGGGTGTTTTCACTTCTTTTGCATCTACAATAATTTGGTTTCCTTTTATTTCAGCTTTTGCTTTTACAAATTTTTTGTCTGCTCCTGCAATTTCAAATTGGTCTGATGTTTTGTTTTTAAAATGCAAACCTTCAGCAAATTCTAATGTTAAAACAGCTTTGTTTCCTTTAAATTCAGTTGATTTCCAAGTCGGGAAGTTGCCTGTTTCATTTTTTTTGTAAACATCAGTTAAAGCTAAATTTGCCAATCTAACACCAACAGGTTTTTTATCTTTTGGATGAATGTCATCAATCATAGAATAATCTGAAATTACGACTAAACCAGATTTAGGAACACTTTGAGAAACTTTTCTCTGGATATTTTTAATCTGAGCGGTAGAATCTCCCCAACCTTTATAAGAAGCCAATTGAATGATATAAAAAGGAAATTCATAACCTTTTGCTTTTCTCCAAGAGTTTATCATTGAGGTTAAAAGTGGTTCATAAGAATTTGCATTTCCAGTATTTGTTTCGCCTTGATACCAAGCTGCTCCTGCAATTTTATATTCGTTTATTGGAGCAATCATCGCGTTGTAAGCTGCAGAAATTCTGGTAGGATAATATTCGTTTTCGCTGGTTTGTAATTTTTTGAAATTTTCTAAAAGAAAAGGATTTTCCTCGAAAGCAGCTTTTGGAGTCCAAAGTTCTGCGGCACTTCCGCCCCAAGCAGAACAGATAATTCCGACAGGAACATTTCCCAATTCATTTTGTAATCTTTGTGCGAAAAAATAACCAACAGCACTGAAGTTTTTAGCCGTTTCTGGGGTGCAAGTTGCCCAATTTCCAATAATATCTTTCTGTGGAAATTCTGCCGAAGATTTTCTTGCTGTAAAAAATCTGATGTTTGGATAATTGGCTTTTGCCATTTCGGCATCACCATCTTTAATTCCCCAAGCTGCGCTCATTTCCATATTAGATTGTCCAGACATTAGCCAAACTTCGCCCAGCATTACATTTTTTAAGCTTACTTCGTTATAGCCTTTTAGAGAAATAGTATAAGGGCCGCCTTCTTTTGGTGTTTTGAATGTTATTTTAAAAGTAGCATCATTAGCAGCTTTTACTTTATATTCTTTGTCTAAAAAATCTGCTTTTAGCGTAATTTCTTCTCTTGGGTCTGCATTGCCCCAAATGGTAACTTCTGCATTTCTTTGCAATACCATTCCGTCTGCAAAAATAGCCGGAAGATGTATGTTTGCCATCGCAAAACTCGTGATGAAAAGCGATAAAATATTAATAATTGATTTCATTATTACATTTTTTAATTATTAAGTAAATTTTTATAAAAAGGGAAGAGTAAATCTGCCATTTTTTTGTCGTCTTCTATACTTGGATGGTAGCCACAACCTGCAGGTTTCATCTCTGGAAATTCAAAAATTTCTATTGGTTTGTGTTTTGTATCGTTGTTGAAAAATGCTTTAACTTCTTTTAGGCATTCTACAAAAATTTTGTTTCTATCACCATTTACCATTGGGCTATTGAGCAAAGCAATTCTTGTATTTGGATATTTTTTATAAATTTTTTGAATTAATTCTATATAATTTCCAATGTATTTGTATTTGTTAAAAGGCAAACGCAGTTTTTTTCCATCGCCGTCAGATAAATCATTTGTTCCTAGACAAATGCTTACCAAATCTGGTTGATAATCGTTTCCAAATTGTTCTGGCTGACTTCTTCTTAAATACAAATAATCATAAACATCTGGTAAAATGTCTTCTTCCCATTTTTCTGAATTCCAGTTGCGATACATACCATAACCTGAAACCGAACTCAATAGAAAATCTGCTCCCAACATTCTAGAAACTACAGGCCCGTAAGCTAGATAACCGTTGTGCTGATCAAACCATTGTCCTTGTCCGCAAGGTAAACCTGTTTCGTCGTTTCCGAAACCACAAGTGATAGAATCTCCAATAAATTCTATTTTCTTTTTAGCAATTGGCGGAAAAGGAATCGCTTCAATACCAGTTGTATCTACTGCAACTTCTCCCATTGCAGCTTCTGTGGCTTTGAAAATTTTGATTGTGTGAATTTTTTTAGATTTATTTTTAACCTCGAAAGTGAAGGCTTTAAATTCATTATTATCAACTTTATATCTTCCGATATATTCTCCATCTAATTCTACGGAAACGTAATTATAATATCCTTGAAATGGAATGTTTTTTAGATTAATACTCACTTTTTTTCCAGAAAAATTGAATTCAACCGAAGAAGCTGGTCCCGAAAGTTTTGGATATTCTGTATTCGCAACATCAACTCTTCCTGAATATAAAAATTTCACTTTTTCCTGAGAAAAACCGAAAATACTTACAAATAAAAAAAGAAGGATAAGTTTTATTGGTTTCATTTTAAATTTTTTAATTGATTATTGTACTTTTTAATTAAATCTAAAGTGGTTTTATCGGTAGAAAATACCGAATTTAATCCTTGCGGTTCTTGTGGCGGATCTGTGGTATAATCGTCTCCTAGATTCCATTTTCCGTTTTCAGGATTGTTTTTTCCAAGACCTCCGTAGCCCCAAAAATTAAGTGCTGAAAAAGGTAAACCAGCTTTTATAGACGTTTTCATTTTCTCGAAAACAAATTCATAATAATGGTTTCTGTTTTCTACAGATGCTTTTTTGTCTAAGCTTTCTTTCTCACGAGGAAACCCGAATTCTTCTAAAACCAATGGTTTTTTAAGATTTTGAGCAACTTTTATATGTTCATCAATGTAGTCATTTGTTTTTTTAATGGCAACTTCTGTTGAATTTTTTTCGTCGTTAATATTATACCAGCCCCAATTTTTTGGCCAAATATGCATTGTAAGATAATCGATATTTGCATTATTATGGGTTCTCTCGAAAGCGGCAATATCATCATTAGAACCTGCTTTCCCTTCAGAACCAGTTGTTAAAAGGTGGTTTTTGTCATTGCTTTTAATAGTAGAAGCTACTTCGTTTAGCCAATTGGTAAATGCTTTTTCGTTTTCTATATTCCAAATTCTAGGTTCGTTGGCAACTTCCCAAGCCATAATGGTTTTGTCTTGTTTATAAGGAATTCCGTTTACAGAATTTTTTCTGTTGAGCATAAATTTAATATGTTCTAAGAATGAATTTTTACAAGGCTCACATTGATGGAATTGTGCTGTATAACTCATAAATTGAGGCCAAGTATTCGGTTTTAAGTTCGGGTTTGGTACTTTTCCATAGCCATTCCATTCCAAATATTTTGCCATTCCGCCGCTCCATTCCCAGTTGTTGGTAAGGTAAAGAATAGCATCCATATCTCTTTTTTTGAGTTCGTTTAAGAAGAAATCTAGTCCTTCTAATAAATCTTGGTTGTATTTTCCTTGTGTAGGTTGTGTTGCAGGAATTACGGTGTAATCTTGGTCTCCGCCTTCGGCAGTTGCCATTACTCTAAGATTGGTAATTCCCAGAGATTTTAATTCGTCTAATTCTTTTTTTAGCCTTTCTCTGTTTCCATTTTTTGAGGCAAGCATTCCTCCGTACCAGTAGTTGGTTCCTATAAAATAGTAAGGTTTACCATTTTTAATGAAATGATTATTATTGACTTTAATAAAATTCTGAGCCGAAAAATTCGACAAAATAAATGTTGAGAATAAAAATAAAAGGATCTTTTTCATATTTTAAATTTAAGGAAAAGAATACATTTTTGATATGTTGTTTTGAAGAATAATCTTTGATTTTAGAGTAAAATTTTGAAAATCTGCAACATTAGAATTTCCAGGTGTAGGAACATAATATCCGCTGCTGGTATTGCTCCAAAACATTACATAAGCAATTTGAAGATTATTATTGGTAATTGCATCGTAAAGATACGTAGAAAACCAATTGTTAATGGCAGGTGTAGTAGAAGTTACTCTATAACCTGTTTCTGTAAGTGCAGCAATTTTGTTTTTAGAAATAGCCAAATCTGAAATTAATTTTAATTTTGAATTCGCTAGAGAAGCTCCAGAAGTTCCTTTATTGTCAAAATCTCCATAGTTATCCATTCCTAAAATATCTACATAATCGTCTCCAGGATATCTGCTTAGATATGAACTAGGAGTAGTGTAAGAATTATCTGGTGAAAATGCAAACAGAATATTATGAACATTTTTGGTGTCTCTTAGGTAATTTACTGTAAATCTGTAAACTGAGATATATTCTTCTGCGGTGCAATAATTAGCTCCCCACCAAAACCAATTGCCATCAAACTCATGAAAAGGTCTGAAGATAATAGGAATTTGTTTTCCATTGGTGTCTTTCAAATTAGAAACCACAGAAGCTACTTTGTCTAGCTTTTTTTTGTACCAATCATTAAATTTACCTCCTGGTAGAAGGCTTTTAAAAGCGTCTGTTCTCTGTTCAGAAGTCATATCTGCTGAATAGAAACTTTTTTCATTGTAGGGTTCTCTTAGATGCCAACAAAAAGTGTTAATCATACCTTTGGCATAAGCATCTTTGGTGTCTTGTATGATTTTGTTTTCTTGTTGCACATACCAATTGTTATTCGGATTGTCTTTGTCTGTAATAAACATAAAATCTGAGCCTAAAATACTAGGGTCATTTCCTGTAGTTTTTTTGATGTCAGAGCTCCCACTGTTTTGATAAAAAGAATTGAAAGCGTCTTGTTGACCGATAATAATTTTAGTTTTTCCTAAATTTCTAAGATTGTAAAATAATGCTACCGTTTCTGTGCTTGCATTTTTATCTACCATGTAGTTTTTTACGTTTTGTGGAGTTACCACATCTATAGAAACTGTTGGCGTGGGAGTAACCACTACAGTTTCACTATTATCACAAGAAATAATCAGGAATAGTAATAAAATATTAAACAGTAATCGTATTTTTTTCATTGTTTAAGGATTAAATTTTACCTGAATATCATCTGCGTACAGTGTTCCTGTTGCAAAACCTAGCGCAATCATCAACCTAAGTTTTTGAGTATCTTTTGGAAGGTTAAATGTTTTAGAATATTGTTGCCAGTCTTTAGTACCTGTTACAAAGGTGATGCTTTCATCATTTGCCGTTTTGGTTTTTCCGTCGCTAGTGAATTCTACGTTTAGAAGTCCGTTATTCCAAGAGTTGTCTCCTTGAATAATATCTTCAGATTTTAGCCATCCTGAAATGGTAACAGATTTCGCCTCTTTTGGAACATTAAAGAGTTGGTCTATCCCAACCCAGTCTTTAGAAGCAGAAGTTAAGACCAACGCAGTATTTCCTTCTTTTTTTATAGTGTTAGAAAGATTTACAGTACCACGCCAAGAAGAGATTCCGTTTTCAAAATTTCCATTGGAAAATTCTTCGATATTATTTTTAGACGAAGGGTTTTGAGAATTTTGAAGAGAAATAGCTTCTTTTTTCTTGATGTCTTCGTCTATTATTTTATCATACTCTTCTTTAGAGATAGGTGTAATTTTAATGTCATCAAAAAGGAAAGAACCTGTACATTCAGACAATGCGATCATCAATCTACCAGAGCGGTTATTTTCTGTTGGAATAATTTTTTTTACCAATTGCCAAGGAGTAGTGCCTTCTAATTCTGCAATGTTTTGGTTTTTACCACTCAATTCTAAGACTATTACTGCTTTATTCCAATTGTTTTCCCCTTTTTCTATGGCATCGGTTTTTACCCAGGCAGAAATTTCTAAAGCTACTGTATTTTTAGGAATATTAAATTCTTGGTCTATGCCTTTCCAACTTGGCGAAGTATATTCATATATGTTTCCCCCTTTTTCGCCAGTTCTTTTGATGTAAGGATTGATGGTTAAAACGTTTTCGCCACGCCATGAGTCTTTATCTAACTCAAAACTTCCGTTTTTGATTAAATTTTTTTGAGCAAAAAGTGACACAATGCTTAAAAACGCTAAAGAAATCAATATTTTTTTCATAATTTTAAAGACGTTTTATAAGTTCTATGCATGCTCTGGAATTGTGATAAGGACATTTCCAGAATCCTGCTTTATCTTTAAGAATAGGAGAGTAGTCTGCGTAAACTCCCCAAATCCATTCTCCGTTTTTGTGGTCTATGATATATTTTTCTACAAACTCGAAATTTTTTTCTGTAATTTCTAAAAATTCTTCGTTCTGAGTTAATTGCCAAGCATTGATCATCCCAATCCAAAGTTCAGCTTGTGGCCACCAATGCTTTTCAGCAATTAATTTTTGTTCTTTTGGTTCATATTCATACCATAAACCACCATCACTGTCTATTCCTTCTTTGGTAGATTTTGCAAATTCAACAGCATATTTTTGGTAACTTCTTACCAAATCTACATCTTCTATGGTTTCTGCACACCATTGCAAGAGCCACGCAGCTTCTATATCGTGTCCATAAGAAATTACATCTTCTTTTTCTTTCCAGTTTTCATCAAAAAAGAGTTTTAGATGCCATGTATATTTGTTGATAAAATAGAGAGCAATAACTTCTAAAATTTCTTTGATGGAATCTTTTAATTTTGGGTTTGGCCAGATGAGGTATAAATTGGAATACGCTTCCACAATGTGAAGATGCGTATTCATGGTCTTCTTTTCGTTGGCATCTTTCTCACTCAATCGGAGGTCTTCTATTTCTTGCCAATCTCTGGTAAAAGCTTCTAGATAACCTTTGTTTTTATAATCTTTGCTATAGAGTTCAATTTTATAAAAAAGGCTTTGTGCGAGTTCTAAGGCATCTTCGTTTTTGAAAATTTTATAAAATTCTGACAATCCATAGATTACGAATGCGATAGCGTAGATTTGGTTTTTGGTATCTTTAGGCTTTCCGTCTGCTTGTAAGCTCCAGAATATTCCGCCAAATTCATTATCAAAAAAATAATCTTTGATGTATTGAAAAGCTCTTTTGGCTGTTTTAAGATATTCTGGATTTTTTTCTACAGCATAAGCGGCAGAGAATGACCATAGAATTCTAGCATTAAGTACAGCACCTTTTTCGGAATTATTATTGATTACATTTTGATGATTAATTTCACCAATAAACCCGCCATTTTCTTTATCAATGGTGTTTTTTAACCAATAATCTAAAATGTTAATAAGTTCAGTTTTGGCTTTGTTTTTAAGTATTTCTTTTCTTCGTTCCACTTTCTTTTTTTTAGGTAAAAAACCTCACGATTTAGGGGTGAGGTTTTTTGAGATAATAAAAAAACTAGTTTATAAAAACTTTTTGTTATGGTCTATGAGGTTAATAATAGTTTGTACCGAAGCAGCGGTAGTGAATTGGTCTTCTGGTGAGTTCATTACATAATCTGCCAAACGTTCTACATCTGAAACCGCTACGTGCATTCTGGTGTCTGAAGAAGCGTAATAAATGTAGACTTTGCCATTATCGTCTGCAATCCATCCGTTAGAAAACAATACATTAGAAACATCACCTATGCGTTCTTGATTTTCGGGAGCCATAAAATGGCCTGCTGGTGTATGAATTACTTTAGAAATATCTTGTAAATCTGTCATAAACATATAAAGCGTATATCGCAAACCTGCTGCGGTATTTCTTACGCCGTGTGCTAGATGCAGCCAACCTTTAGAAGTTTTAATTGGCGCAGGACCTAATCCGTTTTTAAGTTCATAAATTGTGTGATATACTTTTCCGAAAATTATTTTTTCGTCTTTCACTACAGGATTTGTCATATCTTCCACAAAGCCAAGCCCAATTCCTCCGCCACTTCCTACATCAATAAAACCATCTTGAGGACGAGTGTAAAGAGCATATTTACCATTGATAAATTCTGGATGAAGCACCACATTTCTTTGCTGACCAGTATTAGAAATCAAATCTGGTAGTCTTTCAAAGTTGATTAAATCTTTGGTTCTTACAATTCCTGCGTTGGCAATTGCAGAACTGGTATCACCAGCAGGAGTATTAGGATCTTTTCTTTCGGTACAAAAAATTCCGTAAATCCAACCGTCTTCGTGCTGTACCAATCTCATATCATAAGCATTGGTGTCGGGATTTCCTTCAATTTGAGGGATTATGCAGGGCTTATCCCAGAATTTGAAGTGGTCTATTCCGTTGTTACTTTCTGCAATGGCAAAGAAAGATTTTCTGTCATTTCCTTCTATTCTTGCGCAAAGGAGGTATTTCCCCTTATATTTGATTGCTCCAGCATTAAAAGCAGCGTTAAAACCAATTCTTTCTAAGAAATATGGATTACTTTCAGGATTGAAATCAAATTTCCATTCTAGAGGAATATGTTGATTGGTAAGTACAGGATTTTGATATCTGGTGAAGATGCCATTATTAAATTCTTTAATGGGCATATTTGGTTTTTCAACTAAAGATTTGTATTCTTCTTCAAGTTCATTTTTTCTTTTCAAAAAAATGTCAGTAGCATTCATTAAGTTCATAACTTTTAGTGTAAATGATTAAATATTATTTTTGTCTTCTGGAATTTAATTCTTCAGAAATTTCTTTTACTTTTTTGTCTGATAGGGGATAAAAAAACATTCCTAGGAATGCTAAAACACAGCAAGCAGCAGGTAATAGGCTTATCATTAATTTTTCTCCGAAAATGGTATCAGCACTTTGCGTTACCGCATCTGGTATATAATTAAACCATGCTAAAATCCAACCGCTAAGTGCTGCTCCTAGTGCCCAACCTAATTTTTGAGACATAGAAGAAGATGAAAAAATGAGTCCAGTAGCTCTTCTTCCGGTTAGTAATTCTTGATGATCTACAATATCAGCAAACATAGACCAAAGGAGTGGTAAAACGTATCCTGCGAATATGGAAATCAAGAATTGTAAAGCTAAAATCCATACAATATTATTAGGAATGAAATAAAAGACAATGCTCAGTAAACCAGCCAATAATATGGCAATCATATAAGTTTTTTTCTTACCATATTTTGCAGAAATTGAAGGGGCTGCCATTACTCCGATAAGGTTGGCAGCTTGACCTACTAAGAAATAAATAGTGGTAATATCCCAGCCTGTGCCTGCCATTTTGTAATTTAATTTTACAAAATCTCTGAAATAATAGATGGCCACACTGTCTCTTACGGCATTAAAAAGTAGAGCAGCCAAACCTGTGGCTACTAAAATCCACCAAGGTGCGTTGTGAAAAAGATTTTTAAGGTCTGTTTTTATGGAAACATTTTCTTCGCTTTCTATTTGTTGTACTCTTTCTTTAGTCCAACTGAAACATAATAAGAATAGAATGACGCAGATGACCCCAATAACACCAACACCCATTACCCATCCTGTTACCGAAGTGCTTACAGAAGCTTCGGCGGTGTGAGCTAATTGTTTTATATTATTATTATCAAATGTTTTTGAGAAAAAATCGATTAAAGGTTGAAGTAACATAAAAGTCACAAAACTCCCTATGAATGCAAAAGACATTCTGTAAGAAGATAGTTGGTTTCTTTCTTTTGGGTCTGCCGAAATAGCCCCTAAAAGTGAAGCGTAAGGCACATTAATCAATGAGTAAACAATCATCATTAATGAATAGGTAATATATGCGTAAACTAATTTTCCTATGCTGCTAAAACTAGGAGCGTAAAATGTAAAAACGCCCATTACTGCAAATGGAATGGCAAACCAAAGAAGATATGGGCGATATTTTCCCCACTTAGTTTTAGTACGGTCTGCTGCAATTCCTACAAAGACATCAAAGAAAGAATCCCATAATCTGGCGATTAGAAACATAGTTCCTGCAGCAGCAGCGGTAATCCCGAAGACATCTGTGTAGAAGAATAAGGAGTACATCCCAAAAATTTTCCAAAACATAGATGATGCGGCATCTCCGAATCCGTATGCAATTTTTTCCTTTAATTTTATTTTTTCAGCCATTATTTATATAAATTTAGTTTGGTTGCATCTTTTTGAAAGAACGTATTTTCTTTATTGTAAAATTCTACAAAATCTTTTTCGCTAACTTGTCCTTTATATGGAGCATAATAATGCATTTTCTTTTCATTTTCTAGCCAGCCGTGGTTTCTCCATAATAGAACGTAAGAAATTTTGTAGTTTCCAATGGCTTCTGTTAAAGTTTTTGTCCACCAATTAGCATAAGGAACTTGTTCATAACCTGTTTCTGCAATTGCCATAGGTTTATTGTGTTCTACTGAAACTTCGTTCATTATTTGTAATTGTTTTTGCACATCAGTAACGAAAGAATTGTCTTTAGTAGGGTCTGTGTATTGGTATTTGTCAAAACTGATCATATCCACCATATCATCACCTGGATAATATTCTAAAAATTCTTCTTTAGATTTAAAATCTGCGGTATTGTAAACAATAATTAAATTGTGTAGTTTTTTGGTTTCTCTTAAATAATTGATGGTAAATTTCCAAACTTCTTTAAATTCTTGTGGAGTAGCATTGTTTTTACACCACCAAAACCAATTTCCAGTTAACTCGTGAAATGGTCTATAGAGTATAGGAATGCTTTTTCCGTCTGAACCTTTCAATGTGCCTAAGAATTTGGCAGCTTTGTCTAACCAAGATTTATAAAGTTCGTGCTTTGATCCATTTGGGAGTATAGATTTAAAAGATTTAGGAGTGGTGTCCCAAGAGTCTTTTAGAGTTAAAGGATTATCCATATGCCAGCTTATGGTATTAATACCTCCTCTGTCATAAATTTCTTTAACCCATTTTTTCATATTATTAAATGGAACTCCGTCTAGATTATTTGGTTTTTTATGTTCGATTCTCCCTAAATCCCAACCATAGACAGCAGGATAGTCATTGGTTACATCTTTTATGTCGCTTCTTCCTTCTTCATATCTCCATTTTACACCATAAGCTAGGTCATCTTGATGGCCGAAAAAGTATCCTTTCTCTTGGTTTTTTATAAGATTTTTATAAAGATTTATAGTTTCTTTAGTTGCTTTAGGGTCTGATAGAACATTCAAATTATGATTGTTTTGGGCATAATATGTAAGAGATGATGCGCCTAAAGTAATGAGAATAATTTTCTTTAAATAATTTGTCATGATGAAAAAGTGTAATTTATTAAACAATTTATAAATTTTCAATCAAATTTTAAAAATTTTAAAAATATTTTAAAATGTATGATAAAAATTATATTAATGGAATGTTAACAATTGCTATTTTTGTTAAGACAAATTTAGTAGATGTTTTTTTTAAATGAGTAATACTATTTTGTCATTATAGTATTATATAATTACAATAAAAATAAAGCGATGAAAAATGAGAAAAATTTTTTTAGAGAAATTCCTCCACTAACTAGTAGTGACAGTTTTTTAGTGTTTGATAGAGTGAAAGACAAGTTTGATTTTCCGATTCATTTTCATCCAGAATTTGAAGTTAATTTTATAAAAAATGGTAAAGGTGTGAGAAGGATAGTAGGAGATCATATAGAAGAAATTGATGATATAGAGTTGGTTTTAGTAGGTCCGAATTTATATCATGCCTGGGAAACTTATAAATGTAAAGAGAAGAATATTCATGAGATTACCATACAATTTGATGAAAAATTATTTGATGATAATCTTTTGTCAAGAAGGATTATGAGACCGATACGAGATATGTTTAATAGGTCTTCTCATGGGATTTTGTTTTCATATTCTACTGCAGAATATCTTTCTAAGCGTATTTGTAATCTCTCTAGACTAGACGGGATGGATTATTTTTTAGAAATTTTGTCCATTTTGCATGATATGGCAACTTCTAGGAATCAAAGGATATTATCTACTTTTACGGTAGATTATGATAAATTTGAAGATGATGATAAAATGAAAGTGGTTTATGATTATATTCAAAAGAATTTTTCTAATAAGCTGACTTTAGAAGAGGTTTCTAAAGTTGCATTAATGAGTCCTGTCTCGTTTAATAGATTTATAAAGAAAAGAACGAATAAGACTTTTGTGAATTATGTAAATGATGTGAGAATAGGTTATGCAGCAAGGAACCTAGTGGAAAAGGATTTGAGTGTTTCAGAGGTTGCATTTAAGTGTGGGTTTAATAATATTGCAAATTTTAATAGGATATTTAAAAGTGTAAAAGGGGTTACGCCTAGTGTTTATAGAGAAGAGTTCAATGGTATCAAGAGAATTCTTTAAATAAAGTATTTGTATTATTTTGTCAATTTAAAGACAAATACTGATGTGTTTTTGTGTGAAAAATGTCATTAGCGAAAATAATAGTAATAATTGATAAAATAATATTAACAATTCCTTCACATTCAGTTATAAATTTGTTTTGCTAAAATAAATTAAAAATCATTGATAATTTGAAAATTTTCATATTATCAATGAGGAAGGAAAATAATCAAATTAACAACCCATTTTATTATGAAGAGTTTTCTTTATTATCTAAATCCAAGCAGCAGAGGTAAAACGAATATCGCCGTACTGTTTCTTCTTGGAGCTATCAGCACTGTAGATGCTCAGCAAAAATCTTCACGAGACACTCTTAAAACGAAACAAATAGAGGAAGTCGTGATGATTGGGTACGGGACTCAGAAAAAAAGTGATGTAAATTCTTCGGTATCTTCTATTAAAACAAAAGATATCCAAGACATTAAACAGGTTTCTTTAGATCAAATGATTCAAGGTAAACTTGCAGGGGTATCTGTTACCAATAGTAATGGACAACCGGGGGCAGCAGCTTCAGTGAGGGTGAGAGGGGTAACCTCTATCAATGGAACCAATGAGCCACTTTATGTTGTAGACGGAATTCCTATTTCTGGTGATGCTACTGGTAGATCTACTAGTGGAAGACCAATTGCAGGAAGCGATTTCTCTTCTACTGGAGGTGGAGGTAACAATGCTGTTTCTCCTATTTCATTTTTGAATCCAAATGATATTGAAAGTATAGATGTATTAAAAGATGCATCTGCTACCGCTATATATGGTTCTAGAGGGGCTAATGGTGTAATCATTATCACTACAAAATCTGGAAAAAAAGGAACGGGTAAAATCTCTTATGAAGGCTATTCTTCTGTTTCATCTATCTACAAAACATTAGATGTGATGAATTTACAACAATATGCCTTGCATCAAAATCAATTGGCAGCACTATTTAATGCTCAACCAAGACCAGAATTTGCGCATCCAGAATTGCTAGGATATGGTACAGATTGGCAAAAAGAAATTTACCAAACTGCTATTGCACAGAGTCATCAATTGGCTTTCTCAGGAGGTAAAGATGGAATGTCGTACTACATGTCTGGTAATTTTCTAGACCAACCAGGCAATATTATTGGTACTGGACTTAAAAGATACACGGTAAGATTAAACCTAGATGCAAAAGTAAAAGATTGGTTGAAAGTAGGAGGTAATTTTAGTACAGGTATTAATAATGAGAAATTTACTGTAAATCAAAGTTTTACGGGATTAATTTCTAATACATTATTGCAAGCGCCAGATATGCCAATTAGAAATTTAGATGGATCATATGCTGCGCCACCTGCAGGACAAAATGTAAGTTATTTCAATCCTGTAGCTGAGGCTCTTACCAGAGAAAATAAACTGATAAGAAAAAATTTCTTGGGTGGTATATTTGGTGAAGTTAATTTATTGAAAGGTTTAAAATATAGAGCAGAGTTATCTGCAAATACAGAGTTTTCAGAATCTACAGATTTTCAACCTTCTTATGATAGAGGTTCTCAAGTCAATTTAACTGCAGACTTGTTCGAAAGAAGACAAAATTGGTATTCTATCAACGTTAAGAATTTATTGACTTATGATTTTGCTTTAGGAAATCATAAATTCACGGTTTTGGCTGGTCAAGAAGCTTTAGATAGTCATTGGGAAGGTATTTTAGGAGAAGGACACGGTTTTAAAACCAATGATATATATGGTCTCAATCTTTCTGATGCTGATAATAGAAAAGTAACCAGCTACAAAGGAAGTTCATCTATTGCATCTTTATTTGCACGTCTTATTTATGATTTTAATAACACCTATAGTTTCTCAGCTTCTATTAGGAGAGATGTTTCTTCTAAATTTGACCCTACAGTAGGTGATAATCAGGTAGGTTATTTCCCTGCGGTTGCCGTTTCTTGGAAAGCTTCTAATGAAAAATTTATGGAACCTTTGAAACCTTATATTGATAACCTTAAATTTAGAGTAGGATACGGAGAAACTGGTAATCAACAGATACCAAACAATAGATATTCTGCTTTATTGACAGATTATTTCTTACCATCAAACATTCCAAATCCTGATCTTACTTGGGAATCAATGAAACAAACCAATTATGGTGTAGATTTCACATTGTTCAGAAACTTTAATGTCAATTTTGACTACTATATCAAAGAATCTAAAGGCTTCTTATTTCAATACCCATTACCTGATTATTTGACTGGAGGCTTATCTCAGTATGGTGGTATGGATGCACCATATTCTAACCTAGGTAAAGTTGAAAATAAAGGGATTGATTTAACCTTAGGATATAATACAAATGGAGAAATTTTTAATTGGTCATCTTCATTGGTACTTTCTCATTATAAGAATAGATTGCTAGACATCGTAAATGGTGTAACACTTACAGAACAAGCCAATATGAACGGATATCAACCATATGTGGTAACCAATTCTATTGTAGGACAGTCTATTGGTTCTTTTTGGGGATATAAAACCAATGGAATTTTTAGAACATTAGAAGAGCTACAAAATGCACCAATACAGTTTGGCCAATCAATAGGTACAGCTCCAGGGCAAACTTATTTAGGAGATGTAAGATATGTAGATGTAAACGGTGACGGAGTAGTAGACGCTAAAGATAAGACCATAATAGGTGACCCTAACCCAGATTTTACTTTTGGTTTTACCAATACATTTAAGTATAAAAATATAGATTTATCAATATTTTTACAAGGTTCTATAGGAAATGATGTAATGAATCTTACCAGAAGAAATGGTATTCAAAATGCTATGCTTTATCAAAATCAATTGGTAGAAGCGATGGATTTTTGGTCACCTCAAAATCCTAATGCTAGTTTACCTAGACCTATAGGAAGCACCAGTAATCCTAACATTGATATTTCTGATAGATTTGTTGAGAAAGGTGATTATGCCAGAATTCAAAATGTAACCTTGGGCTACACTATGCCATCTAATTTCCTTTCTACACTTAAGATGAGTAGAGTAAGATTCTATGTAAGTGCGCAGAACTTATATACTTTTACAAACTATTCAGGATACGATCCAGAGATTGGTTCTTTTAATCAAAATGTTTTATTAACAGGTATAGACAATGGTAGATACCCTTCGCCTAGAACATTTACATTTGGTGTTAACTTAGAATTTTAAGACAATGAAAATAAATAAATTATTTAAGATAGGAAGTACATTACTCGTTGCAATGTCGCTTTCACTAATCAATTCTTGCTCTAGAGAATTTACTGATAGACCTTCAGAAGATTCATTAGGACTAGATACTTATTACAAAACAGATGAACAAGTTTCTACAGCTACCAATGCGATGTATTTCAGAACCTGGTTTCAATTTAATAATAAGTTTTTCTATGCTATTTCAGAAGTAGGATCTGGTAATATGTACACTAATTCTTCAGACGTAAACGCGATGAGAAATTTTTCAATAACAGGTGCAGACCCAGAATTAAATAATGGTTGGCAGTCTCTTTGGGCTAATGTAGCTCAGGCTAATAATATTATTAATTTTTTATCAACTAGAGTAGGCCCATCTGTAAACAAAAAAATTGTAGATAATGCAATAGGAGAAGCTTATTTTATGAGAGCTACCGCCTATTTTTATTTGGTAAGATTATGGGGGCCAGTTCCTATAATAGAGAATAACCTAGACCATGCAAGTTCTCCACAACTTAATACCAATAGAGTAGAAGATATCTATACTCTTATAGTTAAAGATTATAAAAAAGCAGTAGATTTACTAGATAGTAAAGTAAGAGGAAGTAACTACTCTGCCAATGCCAAAGTTTCTAAAGGCTCAGCAAAAGCCATGCTTGCAAAAGTTTATTTATACCAAAAAGATTATGCCAATGCAAAAGCGATGTCTGAAGAAGTAATCAATAGCGGAGAATTTAAACTTTTAGGGGGTTCACAACTTCCAGGAAAATCTTTCGGTGATTTGTTTACTTATGCAGGCAATAATAATGAAGAATCTATTTTTGCATTACAATGGAAAGTAGATGCTAACTATGGTTCTGGTAATAATTGTAATACACAATTCGGAATTAGTAATGGTACGATTTCTACTTCTAATAATACTTACGGTGGGGTTTTTGGTCCTTCTCAAGATATTTTAACGCTTTATTCTACAAGTGATAAAAGAAGACATGAGACCATTATGTTTCCTGGAGATACTTATCCAAACATTAAAGCTAAAGTGGGTTCATCTTTCGGAGCATTGGTAGTTCCTCCAGCTGACCAAATAGGAGGGCAAGGTGCAGGTGCAGCCATTAAGAAATACTGTATTGGTATAGAAAACGGAGACGCTACAGGTCCTATAGATGGTTGGGCTATGATGAATAACAATACTTATATCATGAGATATGCAGAATTATTACTCATTCATGCAGAATCTATTTTGGGAAGTGCATCTAGTACATCAGATGCATCAGCTCTTAAATCATTAAACGAAGTGAGAAATAGAGCAGGATTGCCAAGTGTATCTTCTTTTACTTTTGACGATTTATTTACCGAAAGAAGAAAAGAATTAGCTTTTGAAGGAGATTATTGGTTTGATTTAGGCAGATTGCCTAGAGCAAAAGCTAAAGCTATTATTTCTGCACAAAATAGAGGTAATATGTGGATAGTAGAGAGTTTTACACCAGACGATAGTGATTTTATTTTGCCATATCCAGCAAATGATGTAGCAAAAAATCCGAAATTATTAGAAGCACCAGTTCCATATACATTCAAATAAGATTGACATGAAATATTTAATTAAAAACTACAGTTTGATATTTTCATTATTAATATCACTGTTATTTATTGCAGCCTGTGAGGATGATTCAGATAGAATTAGCTTCACTCCTGAGATTACACTTGTAAGTGCCACTGTAGATGAGAACGGTCAAGCTGTTCCTATTACACCTACTACACAGGGTTATGCGGGTAACACCTATATTATCCAAGGTAAAGGTTTTTCTACTCTGCAACATATCTATTTCAATGATACAGAATCTACCTTTAATCCCAACTTTGTTACAGATAACAATATTATAGTAACAATTAACCAAAATACACCATATGCAAATGCAAGCAATAAAATTAAGCTTGTAACCAAATATGGTACTTTGGAATACGATTTTGTAGTTGCACCACCAGCACCTGTTTTTACAAGTTATGACCCGATTAATGCTAAAGCAGGTGAAACGATTACTCTTTATGGAAATTTTTTCCTAAATCCAGTTGTTAAAGTGGGTGATGCTACTGCAACTATATTATCAAGTTCTCTTACAGAAATAAAAGCAGTTTTACCAGCAAATTCTGATGATAAACGAGTTTCTGTAACCACCATTTCTGGTACTACTACAGCTTCACAACCTGTAGGCTCTGCATTGTATGATGATATTTTACAAGGAGATACTGGGCATTGGTCTTGGAGTGGTACCCCAATCATTACAGATTATACTGCAGATAAATTTCAAGGTGAGAAATCTATGAAAATTGCTTTCGGAGGTTGGGATGGTGCTGATTTTAAATTTGCTTCTAGAGATGTTTCTAAGTATAAAGCATTTAGAATTAGACTTAAAAGTACCATAGATAATTCTGACGCAAGCTTAAAATTAGTATTCGGAGGTTGGGCGTTCCAAATTATCAAAAAAATTGGTACAGACTGGACCTATATAGAAATTCCTTTTTCTGATATAGGAAATCCTACAACTTTTGATCAAATTACTTTCCAAGAATCTGGTAGTTTCGGAGGAAATACAATTTTGATTGATGATATGGGATTTGTATTAAAATAAAAGTGTTTTTCAGATATAAATAATTTTTAGGATTAATTATTTATTTAAGAACCCTCATTTGTAGGGTTCTTTTTTAAAAAAAAATTATGAAAAAAATAATAAAACTTATAGTATTCATCTCATTTCCTTTATGCTTTGCTCAGAAATTTGAAAATGTAGCTCTAACTCCTCCCATGGGATGGAATTCTTGGAATACTTTTGAAGTAAATATCAATGAGGATTTAGTAAAGAAAACGGCAGACATTATAGTTTCTTCTGGACTTAAAGATGCTGGCTACGAATACATTGTTCTAGATGATGGATGGATGGTGAAAGACCATAGAGATAAAAATGGGGATCTTATCCCAGATCCTGTGAAATTTCCTCATGGAATGAAGGCTTTAATAGACTATGTTCATTCTAAAGGTTTAAAATTTGGATTATACAACTGCGCAGGAACTCAGACATGTGCAGGTTATCCTGGCACTAGAGGTTATGAGTATCAAGATGCTAGATTTTATGCAAACTTAGGGATAGATTTTTTAAAGTATGATTGGTGTAATACCAACGGAATAAATGCTACAGAAGCTTATACTACCATGAGTAAAGCTTTGAAAGCTGCAGGTAAACCAATTGTTTTTTCAATTTGCGAATGGGGAGATAATCAACCATGGGACTGGGCTACACCAGTAGGTAATCTATGGAGAATTTCGGGGGATATTTATCCTTGTTTTGATTGTGAATATAAACACGAAGAAGGAAATTGGTCTTCTTGGGGAGTTCTAAGAATTTTAGAAATGAGAAAAGATATTCGCAAATTTTCTGGCCCAGACCATTGGAATGATTTTGATATGATGGAAGTAGGAAATGGGATGACAAATACCGAAGATAAATCTCACTTTACATTATGGTCTATGATGGCTTCTCCGCTTTTTGCAGGAAATGATTTGAGAATTATGAAATCAGAAACACTTAATATTTTGACCAACAAAGAAATAATTGCCATTAATCAAGATGCTTTAGGAATACAAGGTTTCAAATACCAATCAGAAAATGGAGTTGATGTTTGGGTAAAACCTCTTTTTGATGAAAACTGGGCGGTGGTTTTTCTTAATAGGAGTGATAAAACTCAAAAAATAAATTTTGATTGGAAAAAACATATAATTGAAGATAATGATTTTAAATTTATCTTAAATTTAACCAGTCAAAAATACAATGTAAGAGATCTTTGGGAGCATATAAATTTAGGAAATACGAATAAAATTTTTCAAAAAGAATTAGCTCCTCATGACGTTATTGCAATTAAACTAACAAAAGTTAAAAAATGAAAGATATTTTCTATTTAGTAATATTGGTATTTCTTACTTCTTGCAGCACATCTTTTGTTGCAAAACATGGGCAACTTTCGGTAAAAGGAACGCAATTGGTAGATAAAAATCAACAACAAATTATGCTAAGAGGAATGAGTTTGGGTTGGCATAGTATGTGGCCTAGATTTTATAATAAATCTACAGTTTCTTGGCTTAAAAAAGATTTTAAGGTTAATGTAGTAAGAGCTGCACTTGGTGTAGAACACGGAGAGTTTGGCAATTATATGGAAGATAAAAATTTCGCAAAACAAAAGGTATTTGATGTAATAGATGGAGCTATCAAAAATAAAATTTACGTTATTATAGATTGGCATAGTCATAACATTAAATTAAATGAAGCTAAAGAATTTTTTGATGAAGTTTCTAAGAAATATGGTGATTATCCAAATGTAATCTACGAAGTTTTTAATGAACCAGATTATGAAACATGGGCAGACGTAAAATTATATTCCGAAGAAATTATAAAAGTCATTAGAAAAAATGATCCAGATAATATTATTCTAATAGGCTCACCTTCTTGGGATCAAGATATTCATCTGCCAGCTAAAAATCCCATAACTATTGATAAAAACATAATGTACACTATGCATTTTTATGCTGCAACGCACCAGAAATGGCTACGAGACAGAACTGACGAGGCCATCAAAAGCGGACTACCTATTTTTGTTTCTGAAAGTGCAGGAATGGAAGCTACAGGAGATGGAAAAATGGATTATAAATCTTGGCAAGAATATATTGATTGGATGGAACAGAGAGGTATAAGTTGGGTAGTATGGTCTGTATCTGATAAAGATGAAACATGCTCTATTCTTAAAAAATCAGCAAAATCTGATGGACATTGGAAAACTGAAGACTTAAAAGAATCTGGCATAAGAACCAGAGAATATCTGAGGTTTTATAATTCAAAAGAGCCATAAAAAAAAATCCCGATTCGGGATTTTTTTATTTTTAGTTTATGTCGTAATCAGGCTACCTCTAAAAGCTTTCAATTTTAGTTTTATCTTTTTAATACAGTATTTATTATTTAAAATACTGTTTTGTTGGGAGTTATAATTTCTATAAAATCTAAATACCACTATACGAAATTTCGTATAGCGGTATTTTTTACTGTACTTTCTAAAATTTCTAAAATTAGAACAGATTCCTAGCTCAAAAAAAAATAGAAAGAAATTATTCTTTTTAAAATTCTCTAAAAATCATTGCTTTTTCTTGTATTAAGTACATCCTTTTTCACAAGAATAGTTTTTGTTTTCTGCTATTCTATTTTGGTTTACTTTCTGCAAAAATGGTTTAGTTTGTTTTAGTTCAGGGTTTTGGTGTACTTCGTCTGGTGTATAAATCAAGTGTGCATAATGCGGTCTTCTCGTGTTAATATCTTCAATAGAAAATTTTAATTCTTCTATAAATTGGTTTTCTGATATTCCTTGTTTCAGATAATATGTTTTCATCATTCTAAAACTACTTTCTACCATACTATTAGAAAACACCACATCTTTTAAAGCGACCAATTTGTTAATATTTATTTGGCTTTCTATTATAAAATCTTCTACGGTTTTGTTATTGTTTTCTGTTCCTCCATCTACAATTAGGTTTAATTTAGGAACTAATTGGTTGGCTTCTAAACCTACTCCAAATTCTTGTTCTATGGCTCTTTTTAGGCTTTTCAGTCTTGTAGAACCATTTAATTCTTTGGCATAATCATAAGCCAATATTTTTCTAGAAAAATTGTCTATTACTGTATAGATGTAGTATTGGGTATTTTCTAATGTTTTACTTACATCCATATGCCAAATTGTATTGGGAGCTTCTGCTCTTACAGAGATTTTCTTTTTATTAGGTTTATATTTCTTTCTGCTATTTCCTAAACGAAGAAGTTTACCATAGTGATACCAAGTAGTTCTTGCCATAGATATCATTCCGTTTTTCACACCATATCCCCAAACAGAAGCCGATGCCCGGTGAAGCATCGTTTTATCCGTCATTAATTTTTTCATGGTCTCAATTTCTTTTCTACTCATCTGAGTTGATACTCTCTTATAGCAAAGCCAAATTAAAGAATTAGAACAAGCATATTGTTCAATTTTTTTCCAATGAGCGTATTGTTGAATGGTAATTCCCAACATTTTTAAAACCATTTTCTTATTTCCAAATTCATTAATAAGGTTGTCAATATTGGGAATAAGTTTTTTTCTATTGGTTTTTAGAATTTCTTGAAAATTTCTTTTTCCAATAATGGTAATAATTGAAAGGTACAATTTTAGAAAAGCAAAAAAGAGCCGTTTCATTTTCTTTGCTCTAGCATCAAATAATATTTTAAAATCTTCAATAGCTTTTGCAGAAAGTTCTTCATATTCATAACCTAAATAATCATTAGCATTTTTATTTTTCCAATACTGCGAAGTAGTAGCAGGTATTTTATCGGTAAATTCTTTAGGAAATAACTGTTTTTCTATACCAAGAGAATAGCAGAGTTTTACATTGGTATGGTAACGAGAATATGATTAGTGCATTTTAATAGTTTTGATTGGAAATGGCTAAAGTAGAAATTTTTTAAAAATTAGAGGTTTTGTTTGCTTAATACAATTAAGTTAGTTCTAATATCTATAATGAATTTATACATATTTAAAACCCAATTTTTTAGCAAATTGTTTTATTTTTTTCCAAACTATAGATTCTTAGCACGTGATAAAAACTACAATCTGTTGAAAATCAATAAAGTAAGTTTTTTGAAACTTCCGTATATAGCTGATTTTCAGTAAATTGGTGGATATATCTTACGCATTATGCCAACCATACTAAAACCAGTCAAAAAGTTAAAAGTAAGATTTATCTTCAGTTTTATAACAAAATTTTGAAACAAAAATAAACAAAGCCAGATTGAAGCTCATCTCGATGAAGATAAATCAAAATTACAAAAACAATTGATAGAAAATTATAGTACCCTTAAAATGTAATTCAAAAAAAAAACCCAATTTTTTAAAATTGGGTGTAATTTTGGGTGTAAATTTCATAAATAATTGATTTACAATGCTATTTGCAGAAAGGAAGGGATTCGAACCCTCGATACAGTTACCCGTATACTACCTTTCCAGGGTAGCTCCTTCAACCACTCGGACACCTTTCTATTTGCGTTGGCAAAGGTAGAATTATTTATTCATATTCGGAAATCTCACCACGAAGATTTTTAGAAAAATTTTCTGCAAAACTTCCTTCATATCTCGGGTTGTCTATCAAATGCATTGCTTTTGCCAGAGCACTTTCTGCGGTGATGTCTTCACCACTTATAGCTCCTACTTTTTTGAAAATATTGCTGTTATTGTATTTTCCAATGCTAATTCCGCCTGAAATACACTGCGAAATCACCACGATTTCAGTACCATTATTTCTGATTTTTTGAAGAATTTTTTCCGTTTTTTCATTACTGAAAATGGTTCCTGAACCAAAAACTTGCAGAATTAAAACCTTTATTTTAGGAATTTCCGGCAAATTTTCTAAATTTATTCCTGGGAAAATTCTCCAAAGAAAAACACTGTCACTTAAATGTAAATCTGCAAAAAACGACTCTGAAGTATTTTCTTTAAATAATCTAGAATCTTCTACTTTTAAATGAACGCCAGATTCTCCTAAAATAGGATAGTTCGGACTGATAAACGCATCAAAATTCTCCGCAGAGTATTTCAAACAACGGTTTCCTCTTAGTAATTTATATTCGAAATACAGCGCAACTTCTTGTATCACCGCTTCATTATTTTCATATAAACTCGCATAATAAAGACTCGTTAATAAATTTTCTTTGGCATCAGTTCTTAAATCTCCAATTGGTAATTGTGAGCCAGTAAGAATCACAGGTTTTTTTAAATGATTAAGCATAAAACTAAGAGCAGAAGTTGTATATGCCATTGTATCTGTACCGTGAAGAATCAAAAATCCATCAAAATTTTTATAATTACTTTCGATCAATTTTGCAATTTCTTTCCATTCTTCTGGTCCTACATCCGAAGAATCTAGTGGTTCTGAAAATTGGTGCACCGAAATTTCACATTCCAAAAGATTCATTTCTGGGATTTTATTGAAAATATGATTGAAATCAAAAGCTCTTAAGCTTCCAGTTTCATAATCTTTTTCCATCCCAATGGTTCCGCCAGTGTAAATGATGAGGACTTTTCTTTTCATTTAAAATTTTCTTTTTTATAGATTTTTTCAGTGTTTAAAGTTAAAAATTTAAAGCGAATTTTTTAAAATATAGAGATTTTTATTTTGGGCACCAAAAAAACTACGTTTATAAACATCATAAAACTGTTCGTTTTACTTTTTTTAACTTATTCATTTAGTAATACTAAATTTTGGAAGCCGCGAAGCGGCGAAATCAATAGCATAGGGTAAAGCCCTATGAAAATAAATGAATAAATGAAGAGAGCCCTGTAAGGGCGAAATCAAATAAATAATTTATGAAAATTAGTAACTGTTGATAATCAATATATTGTAGTTATTAATAAAAGCAATAAGTCAATATTTTTTTAAGAGATTCGTAAAAAGTATAATTTAATATTTGAGCAAGAATTGTGAAATGATGAAAAGAAAAACAACCCGTGGAAAATAGCCACGATGGGAGTGGAAATCCTTTTTAAAAATTTTGTAGGGTTACCCTTTTTGCGTTTTGTACGCAGAAAGGGTTGTGTGATGGCAAAATTTTTAAAAAGATTGCAACGGACAGCGTGTAGAATAGTGAAAGAATACAGAAATTGGTGCTTCTAAAAATTTTTCCGATTTTTGAAAAATGAAAACCAATCAAGAAATTTACGATTATTTACAGCAATTTCTCACTAATGAAAGGCTGAGTAAAATAGAGCATTTTTCTAAAGAAAGCAGTGATTTTGTGCTTCCTGTGATGGAAGATGTGTACCAATTTAGAAATGCGGCGGCGATTGTGAGAAGTGTGGAAGCTTGCGGTTTTCATCACGTAGTTGCGCTAGAAGAAGAGAATGTTTTTAATCCAAATTTGAAGGTTACGAAAGGTGCAGAAACTTGGGTGCAAGTAGAAAAAATGCCTAATAATCTAGATTCTTTGAAGGAAATAAAATCTCGAGGGTACAGAATTTTGGCGGTTTCTCCAGAAAAAAATGCGACAATGCTGCCAGATTATGAAGTAAAAGAACCGATTGCTTTGGTTTTCGGGACAGAATTAGAAGGTGTTTCTGATGAAATTCTAGATTTTGCAGACGAAACTTTGGCGATTCCGATGTTTGGTTTTACCAAGAGTTTTAATGTGTCTGTTGCCGCTGCAATTTGTATGTATGAGCTGAAGCAAAAACTCATAAAATCTGGAATTGAATACAAACTTTCTGATGAAAAATTATTGGAATTAAAAATTAGATGGGCAAAAAATTCGATTAAATCTTCGGAGCAAATTTTGGAAAGGTTTTTGGGTAGTTAGTCTCGCAGATTGCGCTGATTTGGCAGATTTATTTTAACATTTAAAAATCAGCCAAATTTGCTAAATCAGCGAGAAAATTTTAAAAATTCACTTTTCCGAAGGAAAAAATTGACTATTCACTTATTGACTTAAAGTAATTCCACGCTGCTACAAAAATTCCTGCAGTTTCGGTTCTGAGTCTTTGTTTGCCCAGTGAAACTGCTTTTATTCCTTTTTCGGAGAGCAATTTTATTTCTTTTTCCGAAAAATCACCTTCTGGTCCTATCAAAAAAGTAATATTTTCTACATTTTGAATTTTTGAAATTTCTGTTCTTTCAAAAGAAGCATCGCAATGTGCCACAAAAGTGTTTTTAGGATTTATATTTTTTAGAAAATCTGAAAGTTTGGTAACATCATTTATTTTTGGGAAGTGAAATCTTAAACTTTGTTTAGAAGCGGCAATCGCTTGTTTTCTTAACTTGTCGATATTCAGATTTTTACGTTCTGTTTTTTCGGTTTGTAAAATGGTAATCTCCGAAATTGCCATTTCTGTGGCTTTTTCTACAAAAAATTCTATTCTGTCTATGTTTTTTGTGGGAGCAATAGCAATGTGAAGTTTCGGTGAAAATTCTGGTAAATTTTCTTTGATTTCTTTTATGTCTAAAGATACTTTTTTCCCTTCAAAAATTAGATTTCCTTTGGCGAGATTTCCTTTTCCGTCGGTTACGAAAATTTCTTCGCCTTCACGCATACGAAGTACTTTTACGATGTGTTGTTGTTCTTCATCGTTTATTTTTACATCGGGGAAAATTTCACCAAAGAATAGTTTCATTTTTTAATAATTAAATATTTTTAAAATGTTCAGTACATTTAGTAAGCCACGAAGTGGCGATATCATTAGCAAAGGGTTTCAGCCCTTTGTAAAATTAAAATTGGTTTTGCGAAGCCACGAAGTGGCGAAATCAATCCCAAACATATTTTTCGTCAAATTCAATTTCATAATTTTTCAAAAATAGTAAAAATTCTTCTTGAAAACTTTTTGTTTTATGATGTTCTTTTTGATTCAAAATATAATCAACTACTTTATTAACTTCTCTCGGATTCACAGAAAAACATCCATAACCATTTTGCCAATAGAAAATTTTAAATTTTTCTCCTTTAGTTTTAATCCATTTTGATGAGTGAGACTTTATTTCTTCAATTAAATTAGAAAGAGCAACGGTTTTATGCAATAAACATAAAATATGAACGTGGTCTTTGTGTCCACCAATTTTCACAGGATTACATTTTAGATTTTTGCAAATCCCTCCTAGATAATTGTAAAGTTCCTCTTCAATATCTTCAGTAATTAGATTATTTCTATTTTTAGTACTAAAAGTGATGTGAATGTAATTTTTCACTAAAGATTGTCCCATTTTATTAGTTTTTTTAGATTTCGGTGCTTCGCACCTTGCTTGGTATTACTTATATTGCCAAGGTGCTACACACTTTGCTATTGATTTCGGTGCTTCGCACCTCATTTTTTAATTATATTAATCAATTTTTTTACAACTGTCATTACAACCACAGCCAACAAACCACCAACAATTCCCGCTGCGAATTCATTAGCTACAGCTGGAGTTGGCAACTTTTCTGCAAGGTGATGTATATATTCTATATTGTGTAAGAAAATTCCGCCAGCTACTAAAATAAGAGCAATAGTTCCTACAACACCTAAAATTTTAATAACCCAAGGCAGCATATTGATTAATAATTGTCCTATACTAAATAAAAATCCACCTTCTTTTTTAGATTTTTTTTGAAGTTTGTAACCAGCGTCATCCATTCTTACGATGAGCGCAACAATTCCGTAAACACCAATAGTTGCAATGATGGAAACCAAAGTTACGGTAACAATTTGTTGAATTAACGGTTTATCTAAAGCAGAACTCAACGCAATAATTACAATTTCTAATGACAAGATAAAATCTGTAGTAATGGCAGATTTTACTTTGGCTTTTTCTATAGCTTCAGGATCAACCATTACATCTAGAGCTTCTTCGTGATCTGTTTTGTGTTCGTTTTTATGAAATAAATATTCTATAATTTTTTCTACACCTTCATAAGCTAAATATAAACCACCAATTACTAAAATTACTTTTATCGCAACAGGAAACAACCAATTGAGCAAGAAAATGATAGGTAAAATAATGAGTTTATTAAGGAAAGAACCTTTGGTAATTGCCCAAAGTACAGGTAATTCTCTGGAAGAAAGAAAGCCAGTTGCTTTTTCTGCATTTACGGCTAAATCATCTCCTAAAATTCCTGCGGTTTTTTTGGTGGCGAGTTTTGTAGTCATTGCTACATCATCCATCAAAGCAGCGATATCGTCTAATATTGCAAAAAATCCTGATGCCATATGTTTTTATTTTTGTTTCGAGTTTATTTAAACCTTTAAAGTTACGTATTAATTATTTATATTTTTTGTCTTCTGACTTCCAACTTCCAACTACATTTCATATCTCGCAGTTGCGCTGGTTCTTAAATCGGTAAATTCTCCACGTTCGAATTTTAGTTTTGCTACCATTGCAATCATCGCAGCGTTATCTGTAGTGTATTCAAATTTTGGGATGTAAACGTTCCAGCCTAGTTTTTCTACATTTTTTTGCA
>ERZ650302.83-NODE-83-length-42031-cov-15.500334_pt1 | contig 42031 bp, 38 predicted proteins | sample MGYA00376238_ERZ650302 | MGnify/ENA primary metagenome ERZ650302 (study PRJEB26733, sample SAMN07839298) | wastewater metagenome | biome: urban; feature: wastewater treatment plant; material: waste water | place: USA: North Carolina | collected 2016-04-28 ... | reverse complement strand
GGTGGATTGCTTGCTGGAGGGGGAGGCGGTGCTGGAGCGGGTGTTGGGGGCGTGGGAGAGAATGATGGTGGAGTGAGGGCTGGCGTTTGGGCATGAACGCCGTCGATGACCCGGAGCGCGACTCTTACTCACCGGTTTACGCTGGGGCGTGTGTTGCCGAGCAGACCGCACCAGATTCTTACCATTGCCTACGCTAGCCCATGCCTGAGACGACGCTTGGCGCGCGCCAGCGGGCGGGGGTAGCATCTGGCATTGTCATTTTTTTGTCGGGCTATCCCATGCACACCCAGATGCACGCCATGCTGCAACACGCTCCCGGTGGGGCGGACACTTTGTATTGGGGCGAAACCGCGCGGCCAGTGCCCGGCCCCGGCCAGTTGCGCGTGCGCGTGCGCGCCGCCGGGGTGAATCGGGCGGATATTGTGCAGCGCGAAGGCCGCTATCCGCCGCCGCCGGGCGCGTCGCCGATTCTGGGCCTGGAAGTGGCCGGCGAGGTGGACGCAGTGGGCGAAGGCGTCAGCGGCTGGGCGGCTGGCGATGCGCTGCTGGCGCTGATTCCCGGCGGCGGCTATGCCGAGTATGCGCTGGTGAATGCCGACGAGGCGCTGGCCAAGCCGGCGGCGTGGTCGTGGGCCGAGGCTGCCAGCCTGCCGGAAGCCTGGCTGACCGCCTGGCTGAACCTGATGGAGGTGGCCCATCTGCAAGCGGGAGAAACCGCGCTGATCCACGCCGGGGCCAGCGGCGTGGGCGCGGCGGCCATCCAGTTGGCGCGCTGGCGTGGCGCGCGGGTGATCGCTACCTGCGGCAGCGCCGATAAAGCGGCGTTTTGTCAGGCGCTGGGGGCGGATGCCGTGGTGAATTACCGCGAAACCGCGGACCTGGCCGCCGCCATCCGTGCACTGGGCCGCGCCGATGTGGCGCTGGATTGCGTGGGCGGCCCCTATCTGGACGCCCATCTGCAATGCCTGAACCAGGATGGCCGGCTGGTGGTGATTGGGGTGATGGGCGGCGCGCAGGCCACGCTGAATCTGGGGCTGTTGCTGGTCAAGCGCATCCGGGTGATGGGCTCCACCTTGCGCAGCCAGCCGCTGGCGCGCCGGGCGGCGTTGGCGCGCGCGCTGGCTGAACATATCCTGCCGGCGTTTGTGCGCGGTGAGCTGCGCTGGACGCTGGATCGGCAGTTCGCCCTGCCCGACGCCGCCCAGGCGCATGCCTGGGTGGAGGGCAATCACAATAAGGGCAAGGTGATGTTGCTGGCCTGATGGCGAGGGCAAACACGCGCAGGCATGCGCTGCGCTGTCCTTTTAAGCGCTGTTCACAAAACCAGACGCAGCGATTCTGTAGGTGACAAACAAGTATGGCAAGGTCGCGTAACAACGCCAGGAGGTGAGCGGCCCTCAGCCCGCAAGTTGTGTCAGTCGCGCCCAGCCCGGTTGATCACTCAGGAGCCCACCATGCAACTGCTTGACCACGTCTCCCTCACCGTGCCCGACCTGGCCCGCGCCCGGCCGTTTTACCACGCTATCTTCAACGCGCTGGGCGCGGTGGTGGTGTACGACCACGCCGACGCCATCGGCTACGGCGAGCGCAGCCAGCCCGGCCACAGCTACCTCACCGTGCGCGCCAGCGCCGCCCCGCTCAGCGCCGACCCCGGCCGGCACTGGTGCTTCAAGGCCGCCAGCCACGCCCAGGTGCGCGCCTTTCATGCCGCCGCGCTGGCGCATGGCGGCGAAGACGACGGCCCGCCAGGGCTGCGCGTGCATTACCACGCCGATTACTACGCGGCATTTGTGCGCGACCCGTTTGGCAACCGGCTGGAGGCGGTGTGTCATAGTGAGACATGGGCATAAAAACAGGCTAGTTCGCGAGTATTGCATAGAGATTTTTAGATAGTTTTGTCATGTTGGTGATAACATGGCTTGAGTCGCCTAATGAGGAAAGTGTACGTCAACTGCACATCGTGGCGTGCCAACCGCACACAAGGCCAGTTTGTAAAAACCACTCAAAAAAGGAAAGCGCCCATGTCACAAGATGACGCGGTTGCATCGCAATCAAAAAATAGATTTTTGTTATATGTGCTGATCCATATGCCGTTGATACTGTCTTTCTTCAGTCAGGAACCTGATCTGCTGTTGGTAGGATTTTCCGTAGCGGGGGTGTTGTACATCATTGCCTATTCCATCAAACAAGGCATGTTGTACGATGTGCTAGGCAGATTAATTATTACTCTGATTTTAGCTGGGATTGCTGCTATTTTTCCTCTGCTGGGCATCTTGTTGATACTGTGGTTGGTAGCGAATATTATAGAAACCCTGGCCGCTATTAAGATGCTGTTTCCTTTATTTCTCAAGTTTAACCTGCCTCTTGGGCTCTTGATTGGCGTGTGTATGGTTATGAAGGGTTGGCTCGTTATTTTACCAGTATTGGCATATTTTTGGGTGGCAAAAATTTATATTGAAAATCATGTCCCTGTAGATGCCTCACTGGAAGAAGGAATATTCCAGATTTTTGTGATGTTTTGCTCTGGTTTGTTGATTACGTTGTCGATTCTAGCTATTGCTGTTGCATTGAAAAACTTGTTTAACATTTCTTCTCAGCTGGTGTCGAGGCGTATCCCTACCATACAAAATGTGGCAGGGCACATGCGCGGCAATATTGCCGTTCAGGGATATACCCGTACGGTAACATCCACTGTCACCCAGGTAGTGAGTAGTGTGACTCCTGGCTCGGGGGCATTGACAGCCAGCGCTTTGGGTGCAGCGGCGGCGCAATTGTCTGCATCCGACAAATCGTCCTCTTCTACGTCTGCGCTAGCAATCACGCAAGACACCCCGCAGGGACTGCCTTTACTGACTTTGTCCAAGGAGACCCGGTTTGACCCATATACAGGGTTGAAGAATGTGTTGTTGCTAGATTCTCCACCTGATAATGTGCCGTACCGGGAAATCCAGCATGTGCGCATCAGCAAGAAAAAGAAATCTCTGTTTCATCCCGCGCCTACCCTCACCGAAGTGGAGGAAGCCTTGGTAGATGCCGGCCGCGCCTTGGAGGCAGATGCAATCGTCAACTTGCAGTATAAATCTGGCACAGACTGGACTTCCGGAAAATATATTGATGCGGAAGGCATGGCAATTCAGTTGTTATAACTCAGGATGGGCGCTGCTGATTTTGCAGTGCTCAGCTGACCTGGAAAATTAAGCAGTTACTGTCTGCTTCAACATCCGAATCCCCCGTTCCAGCCCTTCCACCGTCAGCGGGCACATGCGCCCGGCCATCAGTTGATGGATCAGCCGGGTGGATTCGCTGTAGTCCCAGTGCGCTTCCTGGCAGGGGTTGATCCACACGGCGTGCGGGTAGTGGGCCAGCAGGCGTTTGAGCCACACCTGGCCGGCTTCTTCGTTGTGGTGTTCCACGCTGCCGCCGGGGTAGACCAGTTCATACGGGCTCATGCGCGCGTCGCCGACCAGAATCAGCTGATAGTCGCGGCCGTAGGTGTGCAGCATGTCCAGCGTGGGGGTGCGTTCGTTCCAGCGGCGGGCGTTGTGCTTCCACAGGCTTTCGTACACGCAGTTATGAAAGTAAAAGTGCTCCAGGTGTTTGAATTCGCTGCGCACCGCGCTGAACAGGGTTTCCACCGTGTGCACGTGGTCGTCCATCGAGCCGCCGATGTCCAGCAGCAGCAGCACCTTGGTGCTGTCGTGCAGTCTGGGGTGGTAGCGCAGGTCCAAAAGGCCGGCCTGGCGGGCGGTGGCGGCGATGGTGGCGTCGATGTCCAGTTCTTCGGTGGCGCCGTCGCGGGCAAACTGGCGCAGCCGGCGCAGGGCGATTTTCATGCCGCGCGCGCCCAGCTCGCTGTCGCCGTCCAGATCGCGGAACTCGCGCTGATCCCACACTTTGACCGCCCGGCGGTGGCGTGAGCCATCCTGGCCGATGCGCACCCCGGCCGGGTTGTAGCCATAGGCGCCAAACGGGCTGGTGCCGCCGGTGCCAATCCATTTATTGCCGCCCTGATGGCGCTCGCGCTGTTCGGCCAGCCGCTGCTTGAGGGTGTCCATCAGTTGCTTGAAGCCCATGGCTTCCAGCGCGGCTTTGTCTTCTTCGCTCAGGTGTTTTTCCACCAGCTTGCGCAGCCAGTCTTCCGGGATGTCGCGTTGCAGGTTTTCCAGATCCCAGCTGGCGCCGTTGAAGTGGTTGGCGAACACCCGGTCGAAGCGGTCAAACCATTTTTCGTCTTTCACCAGCGCGGCGCGCGACAGATAGTAAAAGTCGTCCAGACTGGCAAACGCCAGCCGCGCTTGCAGCGCCTGCAAGAGCAGCAAAAATTCCTTAAGGCTGACCGGCACGCCAGCGGCGCGCAGGGCAAGAAAAAACTCGATGAACATGGCGCAGCCCTTGTCGGGGTTAAAACAATCGTTTATTCTCAATTTTAGAGTCTGAACTCTAATTCTGTGTTGCAGGCAGACGCCCTGCATCTGCCACCCGCCAACAGCGGCTCACAAAACCCAGCGCAGCGATCCTGGCTAGGCGCACGACCGCAGACAGTACAGCAAAGTACGGCAAGGTCGGGCAACAAGGCCAGGAGGGTTTTGTGAGCCGCTCTTAATCCAACGTCGACCCCGTCGGCATTTCCACCTCCAGCCTTGCCCGACCCGCCGCCAGCAGCGCCGCCATCTGCGCTTGGCTGTCTGGCGCGGTAAACCATTGGCCGTGACTGGGCAGGCAGGTGTAGGTCCAGCGCTGGCCGTCCAGGGCAAAGCTCAGCAGCGCGGCGTGCAGATAGCCACGGTCGCTGTCGTGCTGGGCCGGGCCATAGAGCGCATCGCCCAGAATCGGCGCGCCCAGGCTTTTCAGCGCCACCCGCAGCTGGTGGGTGCGGCCGGTGTAGGGGCGCAAGAGGTAAAGGCGCAGGCCGGGGGCCAGGCTGACGCTGTCAAACCAGGTGACGGCCGGGTTGGCGCGGCTGTGCAGCAGCTTCCAGCCGCCGCGTCGGGATTTTTCCATATCGCCCTTCACCCAGCCTTGCTTTTTGCTCGGCTTGCCCGGCGCAATGGCCAGATACAGCTTGCCCACCTCGCCGGCCTGCCAGGCGCGGCCCAGCGCGGCGGCGGTGGCGGGGTCGCGGGCGAACAGCAGCAGGCCGGAGGTGATGGCGTCCAGCCGGTGCACCGGGTACAGCGCCGGCAGGCCGGTGGCGGCGCGCAGGGCGTCCAGCAGGCCGATGTCGGCGTCTTCGCGGTGAAACGACACATCCGGGTGTTTGTCGATCAACACCCAGCGCTCGGTGACGGCCAGCACCTCAAACATCGCTGGCCTCGTCGATCAGTTCGGTGTCGGCGTGGGCGTAGGCCGGCGCGCAGCAGCACAGCACGGCCAGCTCGGCCGGGCCGGGGTTGTCCAGCCAGTGCACGCAGCCGGGGGCGATGCGCGCGGTGTCGCCGGCTTGCAGCCACACTTTTTGTCCATCGCGGTACAGCCAGGCGGCGCCGGCAGTGACGTGGTAGAGCTCTTCGCTGCGCGCGTGGCGGTGCGCCAGCGTGCGCCCGCCGGCCGGCACGCGCGCCTCGGCCAGGCTTTGTCCGTGGTTGCCGTGCACGTCCGGGTGCATCAGCTCGCGGATCTCCGAGCCATCCTTGGTGCGGTAGGGCGGGCAATCGGCGTAGTGGGAAACAGTCATCAGGCGCGCTCCGGGGCGTGGCGGCGCTTTTGCGCGCGCCATAAAAAACGGTTGGGATGCAGGGCATCCAGCAGCGGCTGCGGCAGCGGCGCCGGTTCGTGGTTGAGCATGGCCGCCAGCAGCTCGCCAGCCAGCGGCGCCGTCACCAAGCCGCGCGAGCCATGCGCCAACGAGACATACAGCCCCGGCAGCCACGGCGCGTCTGGCCCCGGCTGACGCGGGCCGCAGCGCTCGGGGGCCGGGTAGGCGTCGGCAAAGGCGGCAGCGTCGGCCACCGGGCCGACCAAGGGCAGATAGTCCGGCGTGGTGGCGCGCCAGCCCGAACGGCCGTCCAACGCCTGCGCGCTGAGCGCCTCGCCCCCCAGCCGCCGCCAGCCGTCCGGGCTGAGCGCGGCCAGTTTATCCAGGTTTTCTTGATGCTCTTCGACGGTGACGGCCAGTTGCTCGGCTTGAAAACGAAAAGTCGCGCCAAAGCAGTGGCGGCCATGGCGGGCTGGTGAAATATACGACTCGCCGCACACCACCGCGCGCAGCGCCAGGCTGGCCTCGGTGGCCGGCGCATGGCTGACCTGGCCGCGAATCGGCTTGATCGGCAAATGCGCCAGCTGGCTGAACTGGCCGGCCTGATGGGCATTGGCCACCACCACCACCGGCGCTTGCCACTGGCGGCCGTCCGCCGCGCGCGCCTGCCATTGTTCGCCGTCGTGCTCCAGCGCGACGATGTCCGCCCCGCAACACACCGTCACCCCCGGCGTGGCCGCCAGTTGGCGCACCCAGGCCGGCGGGTGCACCCAGCCGCCCTGGGCAAACCACAGCCCGCCATGCGGCAAGGCCACCCCGGCCAGCGCGCTGGCCTGCGCCGCATCCACCGGGCGCAGCAGCGCCTCGGGCAGGCCCAGCGCCGCCAGGCCGGCGTGCCGCTGGGCTTCGTCCGCGTCAAAACTCTGCTGAACAATGCCGCAGGCGTCCCAATCCTCGCCAGCGCGCAGCTGCCGGGGCAGCTGGCGCAGGCTGTAGGCGTAGCCGGACAATAACAAACGGGTGAGCGGGGTGAGGTGCGGCGACAATTTGGTGTGCAGCACGCCCTGGGCATTGCCAGAAGCGCCGTCGGCCAGCGCCGCTTTTTGCTCCAGCAGGGTTACCGCCCAGCCGCGCCGCGCCAGCGCCGCCGCCGCCGCCGCGCCGGCAATGCCGCCGCCCAGCACCAGCGCGCGTCGCTGGCCGGTGTGGCGCGGCCAGGCAAACCACGGCGCGCGCCAGGCCGGCGCGGGCGGCGCGGCCAGCTCGCCGCACAGCATATGCCGCTTGCTGCCAAAGCCAGCCACCCGCCGCACGCTAAAGCCCGCCTCGGCCAGCCCGCGCTTGACCACGCCAGCAGAAGTAAACGTGGCGTAACTGGCCCCCGGCGCCGACAGCCGCGCCAGCTGGGCAAACAGCGCGGGCGACCAAAGCTCCGGGTTGCGCGCCGGGGCAAAGCCATCCAGAAACCAGGCGTCCACCGCGCTGCTGGCGGCGTCCAGCTGCGGCAGGGTGTCCAGCGCGTCGCCCACCAGCAAGGTGAGTGTGACTGCGCCCTCATCAAAACTGAAGCGATGCCAGCCCGGCCCCAGCGCGGCATATTGCGCCAGCAGCGCCTGGCTGAACTCGGCCAGCTCGGGCCACAAGGCCAGCGCGCGCGCCAGCTGCTCGGGGGGGATGGGGTATTTTTCCGTGCTGATCACATGCAGCCGCGCGCCCGCTGGCGCACAGCGCCGCCACAGCTGCCAGGCGCACAAGACATTCAGCCCGGTGCCAAAGCCGGTTTCGCCCAGCACAAAGCGGCCATCCGCAGGCAGGGCCGCCCAGCGCTCGGCCAGGCGGTTATGCGCCAGAAACACATGGCGGGTTTCATCCAGGCCGCTATCGCGGGAGAAATACACATCGCCAAACCGGGTGGACACCGGCTGGCCATCCTGCCAATCCAGCAGGGGGCTTGAAGCAGTCATGCGCGGTCAAACATCAGCAAATATAAAGCCGGATGATAGCCCAGCCAGCCGCTGGCGGGCAGGGTGGGTGTGGCGCGTGGTTAAGCAAAAGCGGCAAAAATCGTCATCTCCAGGCAGTCGGGCATCCAGGAGGTTGACTTGACGGAGTTTTGTTTTTGACAAAAGCGTGTTTTCTGAATCAAGCAGTACGCCTCACCCACAAAAAAGGACGCCCACAAGCGTCCTTTTTTGCCTTACTCCACACCTTAACTCACTGAACAATCAGTTAAAAAAGTCCTTCAGCTTGTCCATGAACGATTTGGCGCGGGGGTTTTGTGCGTCGTTGCTGTCGGCGCCTTCGGCTTCAAACTGGCGCAGCAGTTCTTTTTGCCGTTCGGTGAGTTTCACCGGGGTTTCCAGCACCACGTGGCAGAGCAGGTCGCCGAAGCTGGCGCCGCGCACGGATTTGATGCCTTTGCCGCGCAGGCGGAACACTTGGCCGGATTGGGTTTCGGCCGGGATTTTCAGCCGCGCCACGCCGTCGAGGGTGGGGATTTCGATTTCCCCGCCCAGGGCGGCGGTGCAAAAGCTGATGGGCATTTCGCAGTGCAGGTCCTGGCCGTTGCGCTGGAACACGCTGTGTTCGCGGATGTGGGTGACCACGTACAGGTCGCCGGCCGGGCCGCCGTTGACGCCGGGTTCGCCTTCGCCGGCCAGGCGGATGCGGTCGCCTTCGTCCACGCCAGCGGGGATTTTGACGTTGAGGGTTTTGTTCTTTTTCACCCGGCCGCTGCCGTTGCACACATGGCAGGGTTCGGGGATGACTTTGCCGGTGCCGTGGCAGGTGGGGCAGGTTTGCTGGATGCTGAAAAAGCCTTGCTGCATGCGCACTTGGCCGTGGCCGCCGCAGGTTTGGCAGGTTTTCGGTTCGGTGCCGGGCTTGGCGCCGCTGCCGTGGCAGGTGTCGCAGGTTTCCACCGCCGGGATGCGCACTTGCTTTTCGCAGCCGCGCGCGGCTTCTTCCAGGGTGATTTCCATGTTGTAGCGCAAATCGGCGCCGCGATAGACATTGCTGCGCTGGCCGCCGCCCTGGCCGGCGCCGGCGCGGCCGCCAAAGATGTCGCCAAAGATGTCGGCAAAGGCGTCGCCAAAGCCGCCAAAACCGGCGCCGCCGGCGCCAAAGCCCGCGCCGCCGGCGTTGGGGTCTACGCCAGCGTGGCCGTATTGGTCGTAAGCGGCGCGTTTTTGGCTGTCAGAGAGGATTTCGTAGGCTTCTTTGATTTCCTTGAATTTCTCTTCGGCTTCTTTGCTGTCCGGGTTGCGGTCCGGGTGGTATTTCATTGCCAGCTTGCGGTAGGCCTTTTTGATGTCGTCTTCCGACGCATCGCGGTTCAGGCCCAAGAGCTCGTAAAAATCTTTTTTCGTGGCCATGGCTGTTCATTCCTGCCGGCGCGCGCGGCGTCGGCGTGTGTGTAGGGCCGGCGTGCAAAGGGCACAGCCCAGAGAAGGGGGTCTCTGATGGCTGTGCCCACAGGCCGGTTGGCGAGGCGAAGTTACTTTTTGTCTTTCACTTCTTCGAATTCGGCGTCCACCACGTTGCCGTCTTCTTTCTTGCCGGCGCTGCCGCCAGCGGCCTGGGCGCCGTCTGCTGCCGGCTGGCCTTCGGCCTGGGCTTGGGCGTACATGATTTCGCCCAGTTTCTGGCTGGCTTTGCCCAGGGCTTCCATCTTGGCTTCGATGTCGGCCTTGTCGTCGGTCTTGATCGCGGCTTCGGCGTCTTTCACGGCTTCTTCGATCTTGGCTTTTTCGTCAGCGCCGATCTTGTCGCCGTATTCTTCCAGCGATTTTTTCACCGAGTGAATCAGGGTGTCAGCCTGGTTGCGGGCTTGCACCAGTTCGTGCAGCTTTTTGTCTTCTTCGGCGTTCAGCTCGGCGTCTTGCACCATGCGCTGGATTTCGGCTTCAGACAGACCGGAGCTGGCCTGGATGGTGATCTTGTTTTCTTTGCCGGTGGCCTTGTCCTTGGCGGACACGTGCAGGATGCCGTTGGCGTCGATGTCAAAGGTGACTTCGATTTGCGGCATGCCGCGCGGGGCCGGCGGGATGTCCGACAGGTTGAACTGGCCCAGGCTCTTGTTGGCGCTGGCTTTTTCGCGTTCGCCTTGCAGCACGTGGATGGTCACCGCGTTCTGGTTGTCGTCGGCGGTGGAGAACACCTGGCTGGCCTTGGTCGGGATGGTGGTGTTCTTCTGGATCAGCTTGGTCATGATGCCGCCCAGGGTTTCGATGCCCAGCGACAGCGGGGTGACGTCCAGCAGCAGCACGTCCTTGCGGTCGCCGCCCAGCACGGCGCCCTGGATGGCGGCGCCGACGGCCACGGCTTCGTCCGGGTTCACGTCACGGCGCGGTTCTTTGCCAAAGAATTCTTTGACGCGGTCTTGCACCTTGGGCATGCGGCTTTGGCCGCCCACCAGGATCACGTCGTCGATATCGGCAGGCTTCAGGCCGGCGTCTTTCAGCGCCATGCGGCACGGCTCGATGGAGCGCTCGATCAGCTCTTCCACCAGCGATTCGAACTTGGCGCGGGTGATTTTCAGCACCAGGTGTTTCGGGCCGGTGGCGTCCATGGTGATGTAGGGCAGGTTGACTTCGGTCTGCGCCGACGAGGACAGCTCGATCTTGGCTTTTTCAGCGGCTTCTTTCAGGCGTTGCAGGGCCATCACGTCTTGCTTGAGGTCGATGCCTTGCTCTTTTTTGAATTCGCCGATGATGTAGTCGATGATGCGTTGGTCGAAGTCTTCGCCGCCCAGGAAGGTGTCGCCGTTGGTGGCCAGCACTTCAAATTGCTTGTCGCCATCGACATCAGCGATTTCGATGATGGAGATGTCAAAGGTGCCGCCGCCCAGGTCATACACGGCGATTTTGCGGTCGCCTTTTTCCATCTTGTCCATGCCGAAGGCCAGCGCGGCGGCGGTCGGCTCGTTGATGATGCGCTTGACTTCCAGGCCGGCGATGCGGCCGGCGTCCTTGGTGGCCTGGCGCTGGCTGTCGTTGAAGTAAGCCGGCACGGTGATCACGGCTTCGGTGACTTCTTCGCCGAGGTAGTCTTCGGCGGTTTTTTTCATTTTGCGCAGCACTTCGGCGCTGATTTGCGGCGGGGCCAGTTTTTTGTCGCGCACGCCCACCCAGGCGTCGCCATTGTCAGCCTTGACGATGGAGAACGGCATCAGGTCGATGTCTTTTTGCACTTCTTTGTCTTCGAAGCGGCGGCCGATCAGGCGCTTGACGGCGTACAGGGTGTTTTTCGGGTTGGTGACGGCCTGGCGCTTGGCCGGCGCGCCCACCAGGATTTCGCCGTCTTCTTGATAGGCGATGATGGACGGGGTGGTGCGTGCGCCTTCGGCGTTTTCAATCACTTTCGGCTGGTTGTTTTCCAGCACAGCCACACAGCTGTTGGTGGTGCCCAGGTCGATGCCAATGATCTTGCCCATGATTCAATTCCTTTCGCGTATCTTTTACTGATGGGATGACGGCGCCGGGTATGGATTCAAGCGCTTAGCTGCGCCTGGCGGCAATGTCGTCCGTTGTGTGTCTTGTTTTGCCAGATAAGTGCGCTTGCCGGCTTTTCAAGTGGTTTTGCTGAACTTTTCTTGAGCTGGCCGGTCGCGCGCGGCGGGGTCAGCCCTTGGCCACCACCACCATGGCCGGGCGCAGCACGCGCTCGGCAATCTGATAGCCCTTTTGCATCACATGCACCACGGTGTTGGCTTCGGCGCCGGCGGCGTCCACCATGCTGATGGCCTGATGTTTGTGCGGATCGAGCTTTTCGCCTTGCGGGTTGATTTCCAGCAGCTGGAATTTTTCAAACGCCGAGGCCAGTTGCTTCAGGGTGAGATCCACGCCGTTTTTCAGCGCGTCAAACTGGCCGCTCTGGTCGGCCAGCGCCAGCTCCAGGCTGTCTTTCACCGGCAAGAGTTCGGCGGCGAACTTTTGCACGGCAAATTTATGCGCGGCTTGCAGGTCTTCGGCGGCGCGGCGGCGCTGGTTTTCTTGCTCGGCGCGGGTGCGCAGGTATTGATCCTTGAGTTCGGCAACCTGGGCTTCCAGCTCGGCCACGCGCGCGCTAGCGTCAGCCGGGGCTTGCGCCTGCTGTGCGTTCAGTTCGTCGGCGGCGGGTTGTTGAGGGTTGTCTTGGGATTGCATGGCGACCTCCGTGAATAATGCTGCGAGAAGTAGGGGCATTATGGCGAGTTTCAACCCCCTGTCGTGGCGCGATGGTGGTTTTCTCTGGGCCTGACGACAGGCAAACGCTGATGGAGCAAGGCGTGCCGCGGGTGAGCGTGTTCGCTTGCGACAAGTAAATGACCGTGTTTTTACTATCTTGCAGTGCAAAATTTTCGGCTGCCGAACACCGGTTTTCATTTACGAAAATGCGACATTTTTTTATTGCTGCGGCGCACACAGCGCGGTTTTTTTATGGTTTAATTCCCTACACAAAGTTGTACGAAAGCCTGCAAAACCGAGGTGAAAACACCCGGTTTGGCTGGTATCCGGTTGTGGCCATCCACCACAACCGTGCGCAAGCCGACACCGCCGCGCTCGCCATTTTTGCCTTGTTGCAGGGCAAAACAGGAATCACGGGCATGTCGCCCGTTTTAGGCCAATTTGAATACATTCTGGGGTAACAGAAACATGACGACTCGCGAACAACGCATCGCTGCCATCGAAAAAGACTGGGCTGAAAATCCGCGCTGGGCTGGCATCAAGCGCGGCTACACCGCCGCTGACGTGGAGCGCCTGCGTGGCTCTTTCCCGGTCGAGTACACCCTGGCCCGCCGTGGCGCCGAGAAGCTGTGGAATCTGGTCAACAACGAACCGTACATCAACTGCCTGGGCGCCCTGACCGGCGGCCAAGCCATGCAACAGGTCAAGGCCGGCATCAAGGCCATCTACCTGTCCGGCTGGCAGGTTGCAGCTGACAACAACGAATACTCCGCCATGTACCCGGACCAATCCCTGTACCCGGTGGACTCCGTGCCCAAGGTGGTTGAGCGCATCAACAACGCCTTCACCCGCGCTGACGAAATCCAGCACTCCAAGGGCATCGAAGCCGGCGACAAGGGCTACATCGACTACCACGCTCCGATCGTGGCCGATGCTGAAGCCGGTTTCGGCGGCGTGCTGAACGCCTTCGAACTGATGAAGTCCATGATCCGCGCTGGCGCCGCTGGCGTGCACTGGGAAGATCAGCTGGCTTCCGTGAAGAAGTGTGGCCACATGGGCGGCAAAGTGCTGGTGCCGACTCAAGAAGCCGTGCAAAAGCTGATCGCCGCCCGTATGGCTGCCGACGTGTACGGCGTGCCGACCCTGGTGATCGCCCGTACCGATGCCGAAGCCGCTGACCTGCTGACTTCCGACTACGACGAAAACGACAAGCCGTTCCTGACCGGCGAGCGCACCTCCGAAGGCTTCTACAAGACCCGCAAGGGCCTGGACCAAGCCATCTCCCGCGCCATCGCCTACGCTCACTACGCCGACCTGGTGTGGTGCGAAACCGGCACCCCGGATCTGGAATTCGCTCGCAAGTTCGCCGAAGCCGTGCACAAGGTGCACCCGGGCAAGATGCTGGCTTACAACTGCTCGCCGTCGTTCAACTGGAAGAAAAACCTGGACGACGCCACCATCGCCAAGTTCCAGCGCGAACTGGGCGCCATGGGCTACAAGTACCAGTTCATCACTTTGGCCGGTATCCACAACATGTGGTACAACATGTTCGACCTGGCCCAAGACTACGTCGCCCGCGGCATGTCGGCCTACGTTGAAAAGGTGCAAGAGCCGGAATTCGCCGCTCGCGAACGTGGCTACACCTTCGTGTCGCACCAGCAAGAAGTGGGCACTGGCTACTTCGACGATGTGACCACCGTGATTCAAGGCGGCAAGTCCTCGGTGACCGCCCTGACCGGCTCCACCGAAGAAGAACAGTTCCACTAAGATTTACCTCGCCGCCGGCCAGCCCGGCGGCCTGGGTCTACGATTTCGCATCACTCCAGGCGTTCTGCGCCTGGCATCGACCCTCTGGCCCCATCAGCTCACCCTGGTGGGGTTTTTTCATGGGCGTTCACTTTTGGCCCAGATCAAGTTTCCGTCATGTTGTCGCCATTTTTCCCCCGACAAACTGGGGGCATGGGCCATGGCCATGCTATAAATAAACCAAGGAGATAAAACGTCGCCTATCGAACATCGGCATGTCGATGGGCTTCATAAATACGGGGCGCCGCCAGCATCACAGGACAGCAGCCCAAGACAAGGAGGACGCATCATGCCGCTCAATCTGGAAACCCTCAGGCTGGTTGCCCAACTGCACCATGCGTACCAAAACCGCCAACGCGACCCGCTCACCCAGGCGTTTGCCCGCAGCAGCGGCGAAGAAGTGCTGGCGCTGCAATTTGAAGTGGCCGAGCGCAGCAACACGCCGCTGACCGTGGCGGTGCTGGACATCGACCGGCTGAGCGAAGTCAACGAACGCCACAGCCATCCGCATGGCGACCAATTGCTGGCGGATTTGCCCAAGCACATCGCCAAAACCCAGCGCCAGGGCGATATGCTGGTGCGCTGGAGCGGCAAGCGCTTTTTGCTGATGCTGCCCAACACCAGCCTGGAACACGCCCGGATTGCGCTGGAGCGTTTTCGCAAACATGGCTTTGGCCTGCGCCCGGATGGCCAGCCGGTGACCTTGAGCATCGGCGTGGCCGAGCGGCAGGCGGATGCGCTGGCCAGCTGGACGGCGCTGGTGGAAAAAGCCGAAGCGCGCGCCCTGCGCGTCAAACAGGAAGGCCGCGACGGTGTGCGCGGAGATGACGAAGTGCAACACGCCCACGCTGCCTGATTGACCAGGCGCGGTTAACAAAACGCCGGCCGGATGGGGGGGGCCCCTCCGGCCGGCGCTGCGTTCGCCGGCTCAGGGCAAATCTGCTAGACTGCGCAGCCCGCCGCCCGAGCGCGGTATTTTGATGTTGTTCACGTGTTGTCGTCCCGTTCTGCCCTGCTGGCCGTGCAGCCCATGCAAGCCAGCGATCTGCCGGCCATTCTGGCCATTCAGCGTCTGTGTTATCCCGCACATCTGATCGAACCCGCCGCCGCGCTGCAATCGCGCCGGCAACGCGCGCCTGGCCATTGTTGGGTGGCGCGCCGGGGCGGTCAGGTGCTGGGCTATCTGTTTTCTCACCCCTGGCAACGCGCCAGCCTGCCCAAGCTGGGGCAAGACCTGCCCGCCCTGCCGCCTGCGCCAGATTGCCTGTTTTTGCACGATCTGGCGGTGCACCCGGATGGGCGCGGCCAGAAAGTGGCCGAGCAGCTCTTGCACGCCAGCTACCGGCCGGCGCGCGCCGCCGGGCTGCGTCATGGCCGGCTGGTGGCGGTGGAAGGCGCTGACGCCTTTTGGGCCCGCCATGGCTATCGCCGGCAAAGCGAGGCCGCCAGCGGGCTCAGCGGCTATGGCGAGCAGGCGGTGTTGATGGATTGCCTGCTGTAGGCCAATCGTGAGCCCTCACCAGGCAAACTCACGAGCCACGCGTGTAGACAGGATAAAGGCAGCCAGGCTGGCTTTTGCGCCGTCCTGGCTTTTTGCGGTTGACGGCCAGGCATCACTCCAGCGCCGGCAAACCATGCAGTGCCCGCGCCCGGTGACAGGCGTCTTCAAACACGCCGATCTCGGCACGCGCGCCAAACTCGCGACAGGGCGACGGCCGCTCGTGATAAATCCCGCAGTGCACCGCCTCGCCAATCTTGCCCACCAAGGCCAAACACCGTGGCCGCGCATAGTCCGTGCCGCGCAGGCGGTACAAGGTATCGGTTTCGGCATCAGCCAACCCGGCCGGCACCCGCCCCCCTTCGCTATCCAGCTCCGAGACATGAAACGTCACCCGGAATGCCGCGCAACACGCGCCGCATTGCATGCAGATCGATTGGGGAGAGCAAGAAGCCATGGCGAAATCCTGTGTGTGCAGCCAGAAAACCCGCAAGCTTAGCGCGATTTGCCGGTATGGGTTTAATTACCGTGTAATTACGCATATAATTCGTCACAGTCACGCAATCAGAGGCCGATCATGGCAGGCAGAAAACGCAAAACCCCGAAATGGGTAGATGGCAAACCCAGTTTCGACGACATGCCTGTGCATTATCAGGTGGAGCAGGCACTGCTGGCCGAGCGGCTGCTGGCCGGACTGGAAGAAGGCCGGCTGATGCTGAACGAGCCGCGCCAGCATGCCGCCGCGCGTACTGCCTTGCGCGCGCTGCTGGCCGCTGAGCATGCCGAACACGAGCGGCCGGTAGCCGAGTGGGTGGATGCGCAGTTGAATGCCGCCAGCCGCACCAAATTACTGGGCGCCTTGCGGCAAGAGCGTTTTCGCGCCAGTCGGGGCATCCGCCAGGTGGCGCTCAAGCCCAGTGAGTTTCAGCAGCTGCAAATTCTGCGCGAGCGCGCCGAGCAGCGCCGCCGCGCGCCCTTGTCGGCACCAGACCGCGCCATGCTGCGCGAGCTGGGCGCCATCCTGCCGCCACACCTGACCGAAGTGGTCAGCGTGCCGCTATACAGCCACACCGTGCCTGCCGGGCAACCCGCGCCAGCTGACGATGACATCGAAGACCTGATCGACCTCAACGATTATCTGATGCCGCGCCGTGACGCCAGTTTTTTGGTGCGGGTGAAGGGCGAATCGATGGTGGATGCCGGCATCCGTGATGGCGATTTGCTGGTGGTGGATCGCTCGCGCCCGCCGGTAGATGGCAAGATCGTGGTGGCGGCGCTGGATGGCGAGCTGACCGTCAAGCGCCTGTCCACCCGCCATGGTCGCGTGCAGCTGTTGCCAGCCAACCCGGCGTTTGCCCCGATCGACATCGACGAAGGCTGCGAGTTGATGATCTGGGGCGTGGTCCGCAATGTGATTCACTCGCTGTAATGCCCCAGATGTGTCTGAATCTGTCGCCAGGATGACTTGACGATGCGCGTGCTTTGGCGCTCAATCGGCACTTTGCTGAAATTGCCGGTTTTGTCATGCACACTTCCACTTTATTGCTCTATTTGATCGCAGTCAGCGCGGTGATGATCACGCCTGGCCCTTCCATGCTTTTGGCGCTGAACAATGGCGCTTGCTACGGCATGCGCGTGGCGCTGTGGGGCATGGCCGGCGCGGTGCTGTCGGATTTGCTGCTGATTGCTGCGGTGGGCTGCGGCCTGGGCGCGCTGTTGCAAACCTCCGAGCAGCTGTTCAGCGTGGTGAAATGGCTGGGCGCGGCGTATTTGCTGTATCTGGCCTGGGGCATGTGGCGCGCGCCGGCGCAGCCCTTGCGCGCCGAGGCGCTGGCCGGCGGCGGACAGGGCGGCGCGGTGGCGTTCTGGCGGGCGGTGTTGGTTGGTTTGTCCAACCCCAAGGGTGTGCTGTTTTTCTCGGCTTTTTTGCCGCAATTCATCCGCCCGGACGCGCCGATGGCCGAGCAATACCTGGTGCTGGCGCTGATCAGCGCGGTGGTGGATTGCCTGATGATGAGCTTGTACGCCTTTGGCGGCCGCCACGCCATGCGCACGTTTTCGGCCAGGGTGATGCGCGGGGTGAACCGTGGCTGCGCCGGCCTGCTGGCCGCCATGGCGGTGGGGCTGACGCTGTATCGGCGCAGCGATGCCGTTTGAGCCGATAAAACCATGTAATTCATAGGGTTAAATTCCACCCATCAAGCCCGGCCGGCTTGACGCCGGCCAGAGGGCTGCGGATAATCCCGGGTTTATTTCCCAGGGCGCTCCCACCGCCCGACGCAGCCCGACCATGTCTTTTTCCCCCGAGTTACTGTTGCCCGCCGGCACGCTGGACAAGATGCGCGCCGCCTACGATTTTGGCGCCGATGCGGTGTACGCCGGCCAGCCGCGCTACAGCCTGCGCGCGCGCAATAATGAGTTCAAGCTGGAGCAGCTGGCCAGCGGCATTGCCGAGGCGCATGCGCGCGGCAAGAAATTTTACGTGGCCTCCAATCTGCTGCCGCACAACGCCAAGGTGAAAACCTATCTGGCCGATATGGCGCCGGTCATCGCCATGCAGCCAGACGCGCTGATCATGGCCGACCCCGGCCTGATCATGATGGTGCGGGAGACCTGGCCCGACATGCCGGTGCACCTGAGCGTGCAGGCCAACACCGTCAACTATATGGGGGTGAAGTTCTGGCAGAAGCTGGGCGTGTCGCGCATTATCCTGTCGCGCGAGCTGAGCCTGGACGAAGTGGAAGAAATCCGCCAGCAGTGCCCGGATATCGAGCTGGAAGTGTTTGTGCACGGCGCGCTGTGCATTGCCTACTCGGGCCGCTGTTTGCTGTCGGGCTATTTTAACCACCGCGACCCCAACCAGGGCACCTGCACCAATGCCTGTCGCTGGGATTACCAGGTGCACGAGGCCAGCGAAGGCAGCGACAGCGGCGACGCGCAGCGCATTGACCTGGATTTCCAGCAGGCGCTGGACAGCGCCAACCAGCAGTTTGCCGCCTGTGGCGGCGCCGAGCGCCATCCGCTGGCCAATAAGGTGTATCTGATCGAAGAGCGCAGCCGGCCGGGCGAAACCATGCCGATCATGGAAGACGAGCATGGCACCTACATCATGAACAGCAAAGACTTGCGCGCGGTGGAGCATGTCGAGCGGCTGGTGAAGATGGGCATTGACTCGCTGAAGATCGAAGGCCGCACCAAGAGCTTGTATTACGTGGCGCGCACCGCCCAGGTGTATCGCCAGGCGATCGACGACGCCGTGGCCGGCCGGCCGTTTGATCTGGGCCTGCTGGCCGAGCTGGAAGGCCTGGCCAATCGCGGCTACACCGATGGCTTTTACGAGCGCCACCACACCCACGAATACCAGAATTACATGACCGGCCATTCGCAAGCCAAGCGCAGCCAGTATGTCGGCGATGTGCTGACCGTCGGCGCCGACGGCCGCGCGCGGGTGGAGGTGAAAAACCGCTTCGAGCGCGGCGACCGCCTGGAAGTGATTCAGCCTGGCGGCAACCATGAAATCATCGTCGGCGATATGCTGCGCGACGGCCATGGCCCGGTGGACGTAGCCGGCGGCAGCGGGGTATACGTGGAAATGGACTTGGGACAGGTTCAGCCAGGCGCGTTGCTGGCGAAAATTCTGCAATAGGTATTTCTACATAAAAAACGTGGTCAATGGCCACGTTTTTTATTTTTTGTGAAATTGTCACAGCAATCCGTGACCAGCGTGTGCAGTGGCATGGCTGCTGGCAAGCGGATTTGCAAGGGCAATCATGTTGCGGGGCAACGTAGTAAATTCTGGATTTTTTTTCAGCTTCATACCAGAATACGCCACAAGAACAGTCCCCGGCCGGCCGCCATGCCGGACCGGAGATATCTCCGTATTTCCTCGACGCTGACTGGGGAACCGCCCTGCCGGGCGGAGGTCTGTCGCAGGGGATGCGAATCGTTTTGACGTCAGCTTCCATTTGGCATCAAACAGGGCGCGATAGAGGGAGCGTCCTGCGGTAGCGCACCACGAGTGCATCACAATAAAAACAGCAGGTTGGCCGAAACCGGGGCCGTCCCGAGTCTGGTGCGCATATTGCGCCGGGCTCGTGTCCGGTGGCGCAACGGCAATGCAGCACGCTTCTTTGGCGAGCCCGTGTGGCCCGCATGGTGAAGTCAGTGGCCACCGCATGCCGTGGCCAACCCTGCATGACCAGGACGGAGGAAAATAATGAATTGGTTCTGGCAAACCTATACATTGGTCGAGAAAACCTTCTGGAACTCGCTCAGCCGCAAGCTGTGCAGTTTTTTCTTTATCAGTCTTTTCCAGTTAGGCTTTGTTGCTTTGCTGTGGTTTTATTTTGGCGAAGTCCAGCATGTGCTGGAAGCCGCCCAACTTAAACCCGACGTTGTGCAAACCCTGCAAAACACCATGAACCGCGCCCTACAGGCGGTGGTGGCGCTGTGGTTTGTCTCGCTGGCCTTTATCGCCTTCATGGTGTGGTATCTGCGTTTTCTGATCGTGCGCCCCTTGCGCATGATCATCAGCATCTTCAATGAAATCGGCCAGGGTGAGGGCGATCTGTCGCGCGACATCCCGGCGATGACCTTTGACGAAATCCGCGAGCTGTCCGAATCCTACAACCGCTTTTTGCGCAAGATGCGCGAGATCATCAGCAATGTGCGACTGATGACGGTGCGCATCGCCATGGATTCGGCACGTTCGGCGGTCAATATCAATGATTCACTCGGCAGCGCGCGCAAGCAGGGCGAATTTGCCCGCGAAGTGCGCCAGTCCAGCGACGCCACCACCGCCGGCATCTCGCAGGTGTCTGAGCAAACCCAGGATATTTCTTACACCACCCAGGATAATCTGGCGGTGGCCAAATCTTCCTGCGCTGAGCTGCTGGATGTCACTGCGCGTATTGAGGCAGTCAGCCAGAAGGTCAACCGCTTTAACCAGACGGTGGAAGGCCTGAATCTGCGTTCGGCCAGCATCAAGCAGATTGTTGACCTGATCAAGGATATTTCCGACCAAACCAATCTGCTGGCGCTCAATGCGGCGATTGAGGCCGCCCGCGCGGGCGAGGCCGGGCGCGGCTTTGCCGTGGTGGCGGATGAAGTGCGTAAATTGGCCGAGCGGGTGAAAGTGGCCACCGACGAGATTTCGGAGAATATCGACGGCATGCTGCGCCTGGTGGGCAATACCCTGGACGAAACCGGGCAAATCACCAGCGATACCCGGCTGGCCAGCGAAACAGTCAGCAAGGCCACCCAGCATTTTGAAAAAATGGTGGTGGATTACGACAACACCGCGCGCAGCCTCACCGATATCGCCCGCACCATGGAGCAGTTTGCCGCCACCAACAAGCAGGTGAACCGCCATGTGTCGGACATCGACGAACTGAGCCAGCAAGTCACCGACAAGCTGCAACAAAGCCACAAGGTTTCCCAGGAGCTGTCGCATGCTTCCGAGCAGGTGCAAGAGCTGGTGTCGCGTTTCAGCGTTGGCGAGGGGGATTTTGATCACGCTATCAATCGCGCGCGCAGCTATCGGGAGATGCTGGAAAAACGCCTGCAAGAGATGGCTGACCGTGGAGTCAACCTGTTTGACCGCAATTACCGGCCGATTCCTGGCACCCAGCCAACCAAATACCACACCTGCTACGACGAAGAGTTCGAACGGGTGATGCAGCCGGATTACGACCGCCTGGTGGACGAAACCCCCGGTGGGCGCTTTGCCCTGTTGGTGGATGAAGGCGGCTATGCGCCCACGCATAATTCGTTCTACTCGAAAAAACCCACTGGCGACGCGCGCGTAGACCTGCTGCACAGCCGCGACAAGCGCATTTTCAACGATCCGGCCGGGCTGAAATCCGCCAGCAACACCTTGCCGTTCTTGCTGCAAACCTATGTGCGCGACACTGGCGAGGTGCTGTCGGAAATCTCGCTGCCGGTATTCATCAATAATCGCCACTGGGGCGCGCTACGGCTGGGTTTTGACACCACCCGCATGCTCACCCTCAGCGGCCACCTGTAAACCTTGCCAGGGCGGTTCAGGCCGCCGTAAAAAGCCCATCGCCCGCCGTGGCTGACACCAGGCGGGCGATGGGCTTTTTCATGGCCAGGGCGACAGGCTTACTGCTGGCTGTCTTCACCGCCAGTGATCGGGCGCTGCACCACCTTGAAGCGCTGGCGCAGGCTTTCTACATAGGCCATGGCTTCAGCGTTGGACATTGCCTGACTCAGCATCTGGCGCAGGCGCGCCTGGTCTTCCGGCTTGGCGGCTGGCGCCGGGGTGACCTTGCTGATGCGGTAGATCACATAATCACCGGTATCCGTGCTGGCGCCGGCATAGGCCGGCAGTTTGGCCACCGGGGCAGAGAACACCACGCGTGCAGCGTCACGCGACAGGCTGACCGGCGCCTGACGTGACACCGTTTGCATCGGGCCCCAGCTTTCGCCAGCAGCCGCTTTACCGGCTTTCAGCGTGGCCAACAGGGTTTTGCCCTTCTCGCTGGCCAGCTCGGCGGCCTTGCTGTCGGTCAGCGTCTGGCGAATGCTGGCGGCGACTTCTTCCAGCGGTTTTTGCGCTGCCGGCTTGTGCTCGGCCACGCGCACCACCACCAGCGTGCCCGGCGCCACTTCGATGGCTTCGCTATTGTGCTTGCCCTTCAACACATCATCGCTGAACAAGGCATCCAGCAGCTTGGGGTGGGCCAGCACCGGGTTGGTCGGCTTGCTGTCACGCGCCAGCCAGTCGCTGGTTTCCAGCGGCAGCTTGAGCGTGTCGCTGGCGGCTTTCAGGCTGTCGGCTTGCTGATAGGCCAGCTCATTGAGTTTTTCCGCCTGCTCGCGCAATGCGCCGGTGGCTTTTTGCTTTTGCAAGCGGGCGGTGACTTGCTCCTTGACGGCGGCAAAGTCCGGCTGCTTGATATCGTCCAGGCGCAGGATGTGATAACCAAAGTCGGTTTCCACCACGCCGCTCATCTCGCCCTTGGCCAGTTTGAACGCGGTGTCTTCAAACGGCTTGACCATCATGCCCTTGGCAAAATAGCCCAGATCGCCGCCCTGGGCGGCCGAGCCAGGGTCTTGCGAGCGCGCGCGCGCCAGTTCGGCAAAACGGCCAGGATTGGTTTTCAGCTCTTTCAGCAGCGCTTCGGCCTGCTCGCGCGCCTTGGTGCGCGCAGCGGCGTCGGCATCCTTGCCGGCGGCAATCAGGATATGCGCCACCCGGCGCTGCTCCGGCGCCAATTCGGCACGGTGCTGTTCGAAATACTGGCGGATTTCTTCGTCGCTGACCTTGATGCTGGCGGCCAGCTTGTCCTGGCTGAGCACCACATACTGGGCGCGCACCATGTCTGGTGTCTGATAGCGTTTGCTTTGCGCGTTGTAGTAGGCTTTCACCGCCTCGTCGTCAATTTTGACCTCAGTGGCAAACTGCTGCGGACGCAGCACCCAGGCGCTGATCTCGCGCGACTGGCCAATCAGCTGGTGGACGCGCTCAATGCCGGCGTTGGACACCAGCGAAGAGCCGGCGATGCTGTCCAGCTGTTTTTGAATCAGCAGATCGTCGCCAATCATTTTCTCAAAGTGCGGCGCCGACAGGCCCTGGCTCTTCAAGAACAGCTCATATTGAGTTTTACTGAACTTGCCGTTTTCTTGCAGGCCGGGGATGTCCAGAATCGCCCGCCGCAGTTCATCGGCGCTGACCACCAGGCCAGACGACCGGGCGTCCGCCAGCAGCAACTCTTTACGCACCAGGTTTTCCAGCACGCCTTGACGGGTAGCGGCGTCGGCCGGGCGGCCGTTGAGCGCGCGCTCGATATCCTGCTTGTAGATCTTGACGCCATCCACCTTGGCCAGATAGGGGTCATCGGTAGCGGCGGTATAACTGCCTACACCAAAACCGACAAAGGTCAGCGCCACGCCGCCGAGCACAACTTTGATGAACAGGGAGTTTTTCTGGACAAAATCGAACATGGAACACAGCCCTCGAATGAGGCGACAATAAAAAAAAGGTGAACGCGCACGCGTTCACCTTTTGTATTCTCTGGCGGAGTGGACGGGACTCGAACCCGCGACCCCCGGCGTGACAGGCCGGTATTCTAACCAACTGAACTACCACTCCGCGCTTGGTGGGCGGTACTGGACTCGAACCAGTGACCCCTGCCGTGTGAAGGCAGTGCTCTACCAACTGAGACTAACCGCCCAGATCGGCTAACTGGATTGCTTCAACCAACCGAGAAAAAGATTATAGCGCATCTTTCAGCGTTTTACCAGCGCGAAATTTAGGAGATTTCGCTGCCGGGATGGTGATGGTTTCACCGGTTTTCGGATTGCGGCCGGTGCGCTCAGCGCGTTCGCCCACGTAGAAGCTGCCAAAGCCCACCAGCGTGACCGTATCGCCATTCTTCAGCGCTTGCGTCAGCGCTTCGACCATGCCGTCCAGGGCTTTGCCAGCGGCAGCCTTGGGAATGTCAGCCGACGCGGCCATGGCATCGATCAGTTCGGATTTGTTCACTGTTGTCCCCTTTACGAGAATTGTGAGCTTGCGCACACAGCATTCATTAAAATCTTCCGGCTTTATAGCAAGCGGCAAATCCTTGTGTCAAGCGGCTTTGCCGGCTTATTCCAGACGGATGGAAGCATTTTTATGCGACTGCCTGCCCGGGTGTGCTCATGCTGCAACGCAAGAAACACACCGGGCAGGGTAGCAACAAATTAGCCAATCAGTGCGTGACCGGACGAGCGGCGGGCAGTTCGTCGGCTTTGGCAGGAATCGTGCCAACGTCATCCTCATCCACCAGCGGGGTCGGGCTGTGCTCCAGCGCCAGGGCAAACACCTCTTCAATCCACTTCACCGGGTGAATTTCCAGCTTTTTCTTGATGGAATCAGGGATTTCCGCCAAATCCTTGATATTGCCCTTGGGAATCAGCACATGCTTGATGCCGCCACGCTGGGCCGCCAGCAGTTTTTCCTTCAGGCCACCAATCGGCAACACCTCGCCGCGCAGGGTGATTTCGCCGGTCATCGCCACATCGGCACGCACCGGAATGCCGGTCAGCGACGAGGTGATGGCGGTGACAATGCCAATACCGGCCGACGGACCATCCTTGGGCGTGGCGCCTTCGGGCAGGTGAATGTGGATATCGTTCTTTTCGTAAAAATCTTTGGCAATGCCCAGGCTGCGTGCCCGACGGCGCACCACGCTCATGGCGGCGGTGATGGATTCCTGCATCACTTCACCCAACTGGCCGGTACGGATGATGGTGCCCTTGCCCGGCAAACCCACCGCCTCGATGGTCAGCAATTCGCCGCCCACTTCGGTCCACGCCAGGCCGGTGACCTGGCCGACCTGATTGGCTTCTTCCGCCAGACCGTAGTCGTAGCGGCGCACACCCAGGTATTTGTCCAGATTCTTGGCGTTGACGGTGACGCGGGTCGGCTTGGCTGCGGCTTTTTTGCCTTGTTGCGCCTTCACCACCTTGCGGCAGATCTTGTTCAGCTCGCGGTCCAGGCTGCGCACGCCGGCTTCGCGGGTGTAATAGCGCACGATGTCGCGCACGGCGGACTCTTGCACCGCCAGCTCGGCTTCGCTCAGGCCGGTGTTCTTCATCTGCTTGGGCAAGAGATAGCGCTCGGCGATGGCGATTTTTTCGTCTTCGGTATAGCCGGACAGCCGGATGATTTCCATGCGGTCCAGCAGCGCCGGCGGGATATTCATCGAGTTGGCGGTGGCGACAAACATCACGTCGGACAGGTCGTATTCCACCTCGGCGTAATGGTCCACAAAGGTGGCGTTTTGTTCTGGATCAAGCACTTCCAGCAGCGCCGACGACGGATCACCACGGAAATCCGCGCCCATTTTGTCCACTTCGTCGAGCAGGAACAGCGGGTTTTTCACCCCGACCTTGGTCATGTTTTGCAGCACCTTGCCCGGCATCGAGCCGATATAGGTGCGGCGGTGGCCGCGAATCTCGGCCTCGTCGCGCACGCCGCCCAGCGCCATGCGCACAAACTGACGGTTGACCGCGCGGGCAATCGACTGCCCCAGCGAGGTCTTGCCCACGCCGGGCGGGCCGACCAGGCACAGAATCGGCGCCTTGAGCTTGTCCACGCGCTGCTGCACGGCGAGATACTCGACAATGCGCTCTTTCACCTTGTCCAGGCCAAAGTGGTCTTCGTCGAGCACGGTTTCAGCGTGTTCCAGGTCTTTGCTGATCTTGGTTTTTTTCTTCCACGGCAGCTCGATCAGCGTTTCGATGTAGTTGCGCACCACGGTAGCTTCGGCCGACATCGGCGACATCATGCGCAGCTTGCGCAGTTCGCTATTGGCCTTGTCGCGGGCTTCTTTGCTCATGCCCGCCGTTTTGATTTTTTTCTCCAGCTCGTCCAGGTCAGAGCTTTCATCCTCTTCGCCCAGTTCGCGCTGAATGGCTTTCACCTGCTCATTCAGGTAGTAATCGCGCTGGCTTTTTTCCATTTGCCGTTTGACCCGGCCACGGATGCGCTTTTCTACCTGCAGGATGTCGATTTCTGATTCCAGCTGGGCCAGCAGGTGCTCCAGCCGGGTTTTGATGTCGGCCATTTCCAGCACATCCTGCTTTTGCTCCAGTTTCAGCGGCAGTTGTGCGGCGATGGTATCGGCCAGACGGCCAGCCTTGTCGATGGCGGACAGCGAGGACAGGATTTCAGGCGGGATTTTCTTGTTGAGTTTGACGAACTGCTCAAACTGACCGATCAGCGCGCGGCGCATGGCCTCGGTTTCGGTGTTTTCCTTGCCTTCGGCCGGCAGCGGGGTGATTTCGCCGACAAAATAGCCGGCGTCTTCATTGATGTGGTTCACACTGGCGCGCTGGCGGCCTTCCACCAGCACTTTCACCGTGCCATCAGGCAGCTTGAGCAGTTGCAGCACGGTGGCCACCGTGCCCAGCGCGTACAGATCGTCTGCGGAGGGCTCGTCCTTGGAGGCGGATTTTTGCGCCAGCAGCAGGATCTGCTTGTCGGATTCCATGGCCTTTTCCAGCGCCTTGATGGACTTGGGGCGCCCGACGAACAGGGGGATGACCATATGCGGAAACACCACCACGTCGCGCAATGGCAGAAGCGGCAGGCTGGTGTCCTCGGTCAGCAATTCGGTAGTAGACATGGTATCGACCTGTAAAAATAGCGGGGCAATGCAAGGCTAGATGGGGCAAGCATGCGTGAAATCAAGCCCGCCGGCAAGATTCGCCGTTGTCATGCACCGAGGGCTGGCATAAAAAAACCGCTCGCCGGCCTGGCGAGCGGTTGCGTGCGCGGGCATCTGCCTGAAATCAGGCCGATTGCGCCACCGGCTCGGCGTCGGCGTGAATCAGCAGAGGCGCAGAGCCCTTGTCGATCACGGTTTCGTCCACCACCACCTGCACGACATTCTGCAAGGAAGGCAGATCGTACATGGTATCCAGCAGCGCGCGCTCCAGAATCGAGCGCAGACCGCGGGCGCCAGTCTTGCGGGCCAATGCCTGTTTGGCGATGGCGCGCAAGGCCGATGGTCGGATTTCCAACTCGGTTTGTTCCATTTCGAACAACTTCTGGAACTGTCGCACCAAAGCGTTCTTCGGCTCGGTCAGGATGGTGACCAGCGCTTCCTCGTCCAGCTCGTCCAGCATGGCGATGACCGGCAGGCGACCAATGAACTCGGGGATCAGGCCAAATTTGATCAGATCTTCCGGTTCGGTTTCCTGCAAGACCTTGCCCACCGCGCGCCCGTCATCTTTGGAGTACACATCGGCGCCAAAGCCGATGCCACCCTTTTGCGAACGGTTGCGGATGATCTTTTCCAGACCATCAAATGCGCCGCCGCAGATGAACAGGATATTGGTGGTGTCCACCTGGATGAATTCCTGGTTGGGGTGCTTGCGCCCGCCTTGCGGCGGAATCGACGCCACCGTGCCTTCCACCAGCTTGAGCAGGGCTTGCTGCACGCCTTCGCCCGAGACATCGCGGGTGATGGACGGGTTGTCCGACTTGCGCGAAATCTTGTCGATTTCGTCAATATAGATGATCCCGCGCTGGGCGCGGTCCACATCGTAGTCGCACTTTTGCAGCAGCTTGGCGATGATGTTTTCCACATCTTCGCCCACATAGCCGGCTTCGGTCAGCGTGGTGGCGTCGGCCATCACAAAAGGCACATCCAGCAGGCGGGCCAGGGTTTGTGCCAGCAAGGTTTTGCCGGAGCCGGTCGGGCCAATCAGCAAGATATTGCTCTTGGCCAGCTCGACATCGCCCGGCGCCAGCTTGGTTTCCAGGCGCTTGTAGTGGTTGTACACCGCCACTGCCAGCGCTTTTTTGGCGCCATCCTGGCCAATCACGTACTGGTCAAGCGTGCCGCGCAGCTGGTGCGGCGTGGGCAGCGGCGCGCGCTTGCCCTCACCCGGCTCGCCAGGGGCGGGCGAGGTGATCTGCTCTTCATGCAGAATGTCGTTGCACAGCTCGACGCATTCGTCGCAGATATACACCTGCGGGCCCTGAATCAGCTTTTTGACTTCATGCTGACTCTTGCCGCAGAACGAGCAGTACAGCAGCTTGTCGCTGGATTTGTTGTCAGACATCACTTGATCCGTTAGGCGGCGGCTTGCCGGTTGGGGAGCACTTTGTCCACCAGGCCATAGGCCAGGGCGGCGTCAGCGCTCATGAAATTGTCGCGGTCGGTGTCGCGCTCGATCACCTCCAGCGGCTGGCCGGTGTGATCGGCCAGCATCTTGTTCAGGCGTTCCTTCAGGTACAGGATTTCCTTGGCGTGGATTTCAATGTCCGAGGCCTGGCCCTGATAGCCGCCCAGCGGCTGATGGATCATCACCCGCGAATTGGGCAGCGAGAAGCGCTTGCCCTTGGCGCCGGCCGACAACAGGAAGGCGCCCATGCTGCACGCCTGGCCGATGCACAAGGTGGAGACATCCGGCTTGATGAAATTCATCGTGTCGTAGATCGACATGCCGGCGGTCACCGAGCCGCCCGGCGAATTGATGTACAGCGAGATGTCCTTGTCCGGGTTTTCCGATTCAAGAAACAGCAGCTGCGCCACCACCAGATTGGCCGATTCATCGGTTACCGGCCCGACCAGGAACACGATGCGCTCCTTGAGCAGGCGCGAGTAAATGTCAAAGGCGCGTTCGCCACGACCACTTTGCTCGACAACCATCGGAACGAGGCCCAGATTCTGCGGCCCCGACATATTGTTCAGCCAACCTGGCAGTGTATGCATCAGTTATTCCCCATCAATTCTTCAAACGGAACGGCTTGTTCGTTGACTTTAGCCTGCGACAGCACAAAAGCCACCACATTGTCTTCCAGCACCACCGAGGCCGGGCCGTCCAGGCGTTCCGGGCTGGCGTAGTACCAGTCGATCACTTCCTGCGGGTTTTCGTAGCTTTCAGCCTGCTCGGTGATGAAAGCCTTGACTTGTTCCGGGGTGGCGCTCAGCGAGTGCTTCTCCACCACCTCAGCAAGAATCAGGCCCAGCGACACGCGACGCTTGGCTTGCTCTTCAAACAGTTCGCGCGGCAGCGGCATGTCCTTCATTTGGGCGCCATAGCCGCGCTGCATCATGTCTTCACGAGCTTGTTGCATCAGACGGCCGATTTCCATATCGATCAGCGACTTGGGCAGTTCGATCGGGGTGACGTCCAGCAGGGCCTGCATCACGCCTTCCTTGACGCGGGCTTGCAGGCGGCGCTTGGCTTCGCGGGTGACGTTCTTGCTGATTTCGTCACGCATCTTGGCCACGTCGCCGTCGGCCACGCCCAGGTTCTTGGCAAAATCGGCGTCCACTTCCGGAAGTTGCGGCTCGGCGACATTTTTCAAGGTGATGGCGAACACGGCTTGTTTGCCGGCCACATCTTTACCGTGGTAGTCCTCCGGGAAGTTCAGCGGCACGTCCTTGGTTTCGCCTTCGCTCATGCCGGTCACGCCGGTTTCGAATTCCGGCAGCATCTGGCCTTCTCCCAGCACAAAGGAGTAGTTGTCGGCGCTGCCGCCGGCAAAGGCTTCACCGTCGATGGTGCCCTTGAAGTCGATGGTCACGCGGTCGCCAGCCTGGGCGGCGCGTTCAGCGTGGTTGAAGCGGGTGCGCTGCTTGCGCAGGATGTCGATGGTCTTGTCGATTTCGGCTTCGGTCACATCGCAGGTGGCCTTGGCGATTTCCTGGCCAGACAGATCACCCACGGCGACTTCCGGGTAGACTTCGAACACGGCGGAGAAAGTGAACGACTCGCCGGTGGCGGTTTGGTTGTCAAACGGCTCGAAGCGCGGGTAGCCGGCGATGTCGATTTTTTGTTCCTGGATGGCCTTGGCGAAGCTCTTTTGCACTTCTTCGCCCAGCACGTCTTCACGCACTTGTGCGCCGTAGTTCTGCTCGACGATCTTCAGCGGGGCCTTGCCCGGACGGAAGCCCTGCACCTTGGCGGTGCGCGCCACGCGTTGCAGGCGTTGGGCCACCTGGGCGTCGATGTCGGCCATCGGCAGGGTGATATTCAGGCGGCGTTCCAGTGCGCCAAGCGTTTCGAGCTGAACTTGCATTGTTTGGGTCCTTCGAGGAAAGTGATAAGCGCGCTGCCACGCCAAGACGCCGTCCGGTCTGGACGGCGTCTTGGCGCATGCGTTGTTCTGGTGCGAGAGAAGGGACTCGAACCCTTACACCTTTCGGCGCTGGAACCTAAATCCAGTGCGTCTACCAATTCCGCCACCCTCGCTAAAGGAAGACCGTATACTTCGGCCCGAACGAGCCGGAAACACACGGTTAGCCGTCAAGGATACATGAACCGGCTTTTTGCTGACAAGCCAGCTGTGACAAGGCCGGAACTTGTCGCCCGCGCCACGGTCTGTTGAACACCGCAGCCAACGCGGGATCGTCAGCATGCCAATTGCTTGACGCATCGCGGGTTTTTCAGGCTACACTGCAAGACAAGCGCATTGCGCGCCCTTGCTTACACACAAATACACGGAGAATGTCACCATGTACACCCAGTTGTCTTCAGCCTCTGCCAGTTCGACACTGGCTGCAAGCCGCAACAAGGTCATGCGCAATACCTACTGGCTCTTGGCGCTCAGTCTGCTGCCCACGCTGGTCGGGGCGCTGATCGGCGTGCAGATGAATTTCGGCTTCATGCGCGCCAGCCCGATTGTCTCCAGCCTGCTGATGATGGTGGTGCTGTACGGCATGATGTTCGCCATCGAGAAAAACCGCTACAGCAGCCTGGGTGTCGGCCTGATGCTGGGCTTCACCTTCCTGATGGGCCTGTTGCTTGGCCCCTTGCTGCAAGTGGCGCTGTCGTTGCGCAATGGCGGTCAACTGATTGCCATGGCGGCAGGCACCACCTCGTTGGCCTTTTTTGTGCTGGCCGGCATTGCCAGCACCACCAAGCATGATCTGAGCTTTTTGTCCAAGTTCATCACCGTTGGCGCTGTGGTGCTACTGGCGGCGATGGTTGCCAACATCTTCCTGAAGCTGCCGGCGCTGTATCTGGCCTTGAACGTGGGTTTCATCCTGTTCTCGTCAGCGGTGATCCTGTATCAGATCAAGGAAGTGGTGGATGGTGGTGAAGACAGCTACATCTCGGCCACGCTGACCCTGTATGTCAGTTTGTACAATATCTTCTCCAGCCTGCTGCAACTGCTGATGGCCTTTGGCGGCGACCGCGACTGATCCCACTCGCTGATTCATCGCACCAAGCCCTGAACACGCCCGCCCCGCTTTGCCGGGGCGGGCGTGTTTTCGTCGTGTGCAATCCGGGGTACGCTAAGCGCTGCTCACCAGACTCAGCGAAGCGGATCTAAGAGCCGCTAACAAAACTCAGCGAAGCGATCCTGGCTAGGCGCACGACCGCAGACAGTACGGGCAGTACGGCAAGGTCGTGCACCAACGCAGGAGGGTTTTGTTAGCCGCCCTACACCCGTCGCACGCGTGCATCACCACGTCGGGCCGGTTTCTCAACAAATTGAATTGCGCAAGTTATGACCCCCATCACCTTTGCTTCCTTGCCCTTATCCGCTGCCAGCCTGCTGCTGGACACCGCCATCGCCCACGCCGAGTCGCTGCAACTGCGTGTTTCTGTTGCCGTGGTGGATCACGCCGGCCACCTGTTGGGTTTCAAGCGCATGCCTGGCGCCGCGCTGCACACCATCAATATCGCTCAGGACAAAGCCTATAGCGCCGTCAGCTTTGGCCGTCCCACCGGCGATTGGGCGGCGCGGCTGGCCGGACAATCCGACATGCTGCGCCACGGGCTGATGCTGCGCGAGCGCTTTGTCGGCTTTGCCGGCGGCCTGCCAGTGCTGCTGGATGACGCCCGGCTCGGAGCGATAGGCGTGTCTGGCGGCAGCGAGACACAAGACCTTGCCTGTGCCGAGGCCGCACTGGCCGTGCTGGCCACGGCCTGGCGCCGCAACGCTGCTGCATTGCCTGGCTGAATCCAGTACCATGCCGGCAGGCATCGCCAGGCTTAATTGGCGCTGTACCGGAACAGGTCTGCGCTGGATCAACTTTTCCGCAGACCCTGGCGAACTTGCGTGCACTCAGTAAGTCTACTGAGCAGATCATCCACCTATCTGGCAGGATGGCAGGCGCCGCCCGCCCGTGGCTACACGGCGAGGACGGCCGCCAAAGCTGGCTTTTGCCGACGCGCGCGCCATCGGTGCGCGACGGTCTGCTGCTGGCGTTGCGCGCAGTCAACTGAATAATAAAATCAAGCAGATGCGCCTATGCGCATCTGGCAAGATCTGGGGCCATGCCAAGGCATGGCTGGCGCCACGACGGGAGCCACTTATCGCATGAGCGAACGGGATATTGACCAGCAATTGGTCAGCCGGGCGCAGCGGGGAGACAAGCGGGCTTTTGATTTTCTGGTAAACAAATACCAGCGCCGGCTGGCGCGTCTGTTGTCGCGGTTCATCCGCGACCCGGCGGAAATCGAAGATGTCACCCAGGAAGCCTTCATCAAGGCGTATCGCGCCTTGCCAAGCTTTCGCGGAGACAGCGCGTTTTATACCTGGCTGTACCGTATCGGCATCAATACGGCAAAAAACTATCTCTCGGCATCGGGCAAGCGCCCGCTGCTGAGTGGGGATTACGAGGATGAAGACGGCGACACGGTGGATCTCTCCGCCCAGGTGCCCGATCTGAACACCCCGGAAACCGAATACATGAACCGGCAAATCGTCGAGACGGTCAATCGTGCTGTCGAGGCGCTGCCGGAAGAGCTGCGCATGGCGATCACCCTGCGCGAAATGGAAGGCATGAGCTACGAAGACATCGCCCTGGCCATGGATTGCCCGATCGGCACCGTGCGCTCGCGGATTTTCCGCGCCCGCGAGGCGATTTCTGCCCAGCTCAAACCGTTGTTGGACACGGCCAAGAACAAAAGGTGGTGAAGCATGAACGAACAATTCTCTGCGCTGGTGGATGGTGAGTTGGACGGCAAAGAGGGTGACGCCCTGCTGGCGCGGCTGAAAGCCGATACCGAGCTGCAGGATGGCTGGGACCACTATCACCTGATTGGCGATGCCATGCGCCAGAACCGTCAACTGGACATCAACATCACCGCCGCCGTGCATGCACGTCTGGCCGACGAGCCCACCGTGCTGGCTCCAGCCGCCCTGCCGCAACCGGCCAGCCGCACCCGCCGCGCTTCACGCTGGGTCAGTCTGGCCCTGGCAGCCAGTGCTGCGCTGGTGGCGGTGATTGTCGGCGTGCAGTCGGACAACCTCAGCGAAGACGCACAACTGGCCAGTGCCGTGCTCAGCACGCCGGCGCCCGAGGCCGTGCAAACGCTGGCCATGGCGCCGGCCGCCCCGGAAGCGCCGGCCAATAACCCGTATATGCAGGCGCATCAAGAGTCGGTGTCTAATCCGTATCTGATGACGGCTTCGTACAGCAGCGAGGGCCGTCGTTGATGCACAGACAGGTTTTGGCATGGACGGCCTGGCTGGCGATGGCGCCAGCCTGGGCGGCTTCGGTATTGCCCGACGGCGAGGCTCAGCAACTGCTCAAGCGCTATGTCGGCGCAGTGCGCCAGCAAAGCTATGCGGGCGTATATCTGCATCAAGTAGGCGGCTCGGTGGAGTCCTACCGGCTGGCGCACAGCCACGAAGGCGGTATCTGGCGGGAAAAGCGCGAATCACTGGACGGCGTGCGCTGGGAGTTGATCCGCCAGGGCAATGAGCTGACTGCCTACGGCGCCGATACCCATGCGCTGGCCGAGGCCAAGCTCTCCACCCAGCGCATGTTTCCGGAACTGCTGCCGGATAATCCTGCCGAGCTGACCACGGTGTACAGCGTACGCCAACTGGAACACGATCGCGTGGCCGGCTACGACTGCAACTGGACAGTTCTGGAGCCGCGCGACAACGCCCGTTATGCCTATCACTTTTGCATCGAAGACAAAACCAGCCTGCCGCTGCGTATCAGCGTGATCAATGGCCGGCGTGAAGTGGTCGAACAGTTTGCCTTCAGCCAGCTTAGCATTGGCCCGGTGCGGGATAAAAACGCGTTTCGCCCCACCTTCGACCAGCAGCATCCGATCATGCCGGCCGGCGGCAATCTGGAGGACGGCCGCGCCGACCGCCCGGAGATCAAAGTCACACCAGCGGGCTTTCGCCTGTTGCGCGATGTGCGCCGCACCATGAGCGGACGCAGCCAGCCGGTGCGCCATCTGGTGTATAGCGACGGCCTGGCCAGCTTTTCGGTATTCATCGAGCCGGGCGTGGCAGCTAATCGCTCACGTCTCGCCGGCTATTTTGCCCGAGGCGCCTTGCGCGCCTACAGCCGGCCAGTGGGCGACACGCTGGTGACGGTGGTGGGCGACCTGCCTGACGCCACCATTCAGTCGATTGCCAACTCGGTGCAACTCAAGCCATGATCGAAGCTGAAGCCCGCGTGCTGCGCTGCGACGGTGAGCAAGCCTGGGTGGAGCTGCGCCCGCACACCCCGTGCGGGCACTGCGACCCACAGCGCGGCTGCCGCTCGCTGAGCCTGGCGCGCGCGTTTCACACCGGCCAATCGGCGTTTGCCGTGGCCAACCCTTTGTCCGCGCAAGCGGGCGACTGGGTGGTGGTGGCCGCCCGCGCCGACAGCGTGCGCCACAGCGCGCTGTTGCTGTATGGCGCGCCGCTGGCCGCCCTGCTGGCCGGCGCCTTGCTGGGCGCGCCGCTGGGCGAAGGCTGGTCAATGGCGCTGTCGGGCCTGGGCCTGGCCGCCAGCCTGCTGGCGCTGGCCTGGCACGCCCGCCGCGCCGCCGGCCTGGACGCCCATCGGCCGGTGATTACCCGTTTGCTTTCTCAACCTTCCTCAACTGCTCGGAACGTCTCCTCATGTCAACACGCACGCTCTCCCGGCGACTGGTCAGCCTGACGCTGACTGTGGGCATGTTGCTCAGCGCCGTGGCGCACGCCGCCCGCGATTTACCCGACTTTACCCGCCTGGTGGAAAGCCAGGGCCGCACCGTGGTCAACATCAGCACCACGCAAACGGTCAAGACCGTGGCCGGCCCGTTTGGCGATGACGCCGCCAATGATTTGTTTTCGGAATTCTTCCGCCGCTTTGGCGTGCCCGGCGGCGGCCAGCCGCGCGAGCAACAGCAAAGCTCGCTGGGCTCGGGCTTTTTGATTTCTGCCGACGGCTACATCATGACCAATGCTCATGTGGTGGCCAAGGCCGATGAAATCACCGTCAGCACCACCGACAAGCGCGAATACAAGGCCAAATTGGTCGGCGCCGACACCCGCACCGACGTGGCCGTGCTGAAAATCGACGGCCACAGCCTGCCCACCGTCAGCCTGGGCAACCCGTCCCTGCTCAAGCCAGGCGAATGGGTGGTGGCGATTGGCTCGCCATTTGGTTTTGACAATTCAGTGACTGCCGGCATTGTCTCGGCCAAGGGCCGCCAGCTGCCGGGCGACGCCTATGTACCGTTTATCCAGACCGATGTGGCGGTGAATCCGGGGAATTCCGGCGGGCCGCTGTTCAATCTGGATGGCCAGGTGGTGGGCATCAACTCGCAGATTTACAGCCGCTCCGGCGGCTTTATGGGCATTTCTTTCGCCATCCCGATTGATGTCGCCATGCAGGTGGCCGACCAGCTCAAGGCGCATGGCCGGGTCAGCCGCGCGGTGATTGGCGTCTCGGTGCAAGAGCTCAGCCGCGATCTGGCCGCCTCGTTTGGCCTGAGCCGCCCCAGCGGCGCGCTGATCAACAGCGTGCAGCCCGGCGGCCCGGCCGACAAGGCCGGCCTGAAATCTGGCGACATCGTGCTGCAAGTGGGCGGCAAACCAGTAGAAAACGCCAGCGATATGGCGCGGCTGATCAGCAGCGCACGCCCTGGCCAGCCGCTGGCGCTGGAAATCTGGCGCAACAAGGCCAGCCGCACGCTGACGGTCACCCCGAATGAAATGAGCGAGCAAGCCAGCGAGCGCCAAGGGCGCAACCGCCAGCCGAATGCCGCACCCGCGCTGACCGGGCTGAACATGAGCTTGAGCGAGCTGAGCCCGGCGCAACTGCGCGCCCTGCGCATCTCTTACGGCCTGATGGTGCAGCGCGTGCAAGGCCTGGCCGCCCGCGCGGGTGTGCAACCTGGCGATGTGATTGTTGGCGTCAACAACAGCACGCTGACCAGCGCCGAGCAGTTCCGCGAGCAGGTGGCCGCCGCCAAAGCCGGCGACACCCTGGCGCTGCGTCTGATTCGTGACGGCAACACGCTGTTTGTTGCCGTGCCGGTGGCCGAAAAATAAACCCATTGCGCCTCACCGCCCGCCATGGCCCGCCCATGGCGGGCCTGTTTTTCTCTGATTGCCGAGCCCGCCATGCACCTGACTTTGTACTTTCGTGAATATTGCAGCCTGTGCCACGCCATGCGCGACGCCCTGCGTCCGTATCAGCAGCAACACGGCTTCACCCTGGAAGTGATCGACGTGGACAACGACCCGGCGCTGGTCGAACGCTTTGACGAACTGGTGCCGGTGTTGATGCATGGCGACACAGAAATCTGCCATTACCATCTGGATGCCGCGCGACTGGATGCAGTGCTGGCCGAAATCGGCTAGAATCGCCGCCATTCAACCATCCATGGCGCCCAGCGCGCCGGGGACGCGTCCAGCCCACGGGCCGGCGCGGCCTTTCTATCCCGACCCGCCATGAAGCATATCCGCAACTTTTCCATTATCGCCCACATCGACCACGGTAAATCGACCCTGGCCGACCGATTCATCCAGTATTGCGGCGGCTTGTCCGACCGCGAGATGGATGCCCAGGTGCTTGACTCGATGGACATCGAGCGCGAGCGCGGCATCACCATCAAGGCGCAGACTGCTGCGCTGCGCTACAAGGCGCGCGATGGCCAGGTGTACAACCTCAACCTGATCGACACCCCCGGCCACGTGGACTTCAGCTACGAAGTCAGCCGCTCGCTGTCCGCCTGCGAAGGCGCGCTGCTGGTGGTGGACGCCTCGCAAGGCGTCGAGGCGCAAACCGTGGCCAACTGCTACACCGCGCTGGATCTGGGCGTGGAAGTGGTGCCGGTGCTGAACAAGATCGACTTGCCGGCCGCCGAACCCGAGCGCGTGTGCGAAGAAATCGAAGACATCATCGGCATCGAAGCCACCGACGCCGTGCGCGCCTCGGCCAAGAGCGGCATCGGCATCGAAGACATCCTAGAAACCGTGGTGCAGAAAATCCCGGCGCCGGAAGGCAATCCGGATGGCCCGCTGAAGGCGCTGATTGTTGACTCGTGGTTTGACAACTACGTCGGCGTGGTGATGCTGGTGCGCGTGGTGGATGGCGTGCTGCGCCCCAAGGACAAGATTTTGTTCATGTCCACCCAGGCTCAGCATCTGTGCGAGCAAGTGGGCGTGTTTACCCCGAAATCCGAATCGCGCACCGAGCTGCGCGCCGGTGAGGTGGGCTTTATCATCGCCGGCATCAAAGAGCTGAAATCCGCCAAGGTGGGCGATACGCTCACCCTGGTGAACAACCCGGCCAGCGAGGCGCTGCCTGGTTTCAAGGAAGCCAAGTCGCAGGTGTTTGCCGGCCTCTACCCGGTGGAAAGCCACGACTACGACGCGCTGCGCGACGCGCTGGAAAAACTCCAGTTGAACGACGCCGCGCTGAACTTTGAGCCGGAAGTCTCGCAAGCGCTGGGCTTTGGCTTTCGCTGCGGCTTTTTGGGCCTGTTGCACCTGGAAATCGTCCAGGAGCGGCTGGAGCGCGAATATGATATGGACCTCATCACCACCGCGCCGACCGTGGTCTACGAAGTGGTGATGAAGGACGGCGAGCAGATCGAGGTGGAAAACCCGTCCAAGCTGCCGGACCTGGGCAAGATTCAGGAAATCCGCGAACCCATCATCACCTCCACCATCCTGGTGCCGCAGGACTATGTGGGCGCGGTGATGACGCTGTGCAACCAAAAGCGCGGCGTGCAGCGCAATATGCAGTACATGGGCCGTCAGGTGATGCTGACCTACGACATGCCGATGAACGAAGTGGTGATGGACTTCTTTGACAAGCTCAAATCCACCAGCCGTGGCTACGCCTCGCTGGATTACGAGTTCAAGGAATTCCAGCCGTCTGATCTGGTCAAACTCGACATCATGGTCAATGGCGAGAAAGTGGACGCCCTGAGCCTGATCGTGCACCGCTCCACCAGCGTGTACCGTGGCCGTGAACTGGCGTCGAAAATGCGCGAGCTGATTCCGCGCCAGATGTTCGACATCGCCGTGCAAGCCACCATCGGCAGCCACATCATTGCCCGGGAAACCATCAAGGCCCTGCGCAAGAACGTGCTGGCCAAGTGCTACGGCGGCGACATCACCCGTAAGAAAAAGCTGCTGGAAAAACAAAAAGCCGGCAAGAAGCGCATGAAGCAGGTGGGCAATGTGGAAATCCCGCAAGCCGCCTTCCTGGCCATCTTGCAGGTCAGCGACAAATAACCGCGCGGGCTCACGCCCGCCCGCGCCGCAACCGTAAGGACACTGATGAACTGGACCGTGATTTTTGCCGTGCTCACCGTGCTCGGCCCGATCCTGATCGCCACCTCGGCGAAAAAACAAGCCGGCGACAAAGACCAGCCCATGGGCGTGCAAGCCGGCTACCTGGCCCTGGTGCTGGGCGGCTTTGGCCTGTTGGCCCAGTGGCTGAGCTTCTCGGCGGTGATGCTGGTGTTCGTGCTGGTGACCGGCGTGATCACCGCCGCCAACCGCTGGCTGCTGGCCCCGCGCCGCGACGGCGGCGCGCTGGAGCCGCATTATGTGGAATACGCCAAGAGCTTTTTCCCCATCATGCTGGCCGTGTTCATGCTGCGCGCCTTTTTGGTCGAGCCGTTTCAAATCCCGTCCTCGTCCATGCGCCCCGGCCTGGTGGTGGGGGATTTCATCTTGGTCAACAAATTCGCCTATGGCGTGCGCACCCCGATCATCAACAATGTGCTGATCCCGGTCGGCCAAGTGCAACACGGCGACGTGGTGGTGTTCAATTTTCCGCCTGACCCGAAAGTGAACTTCATCAAGCGCGTCATCGGCCTGCCCGGCGACACGGTGAGTTATCGCGACAAGCAACTCACCGTCAACGGCAAAGCCCTGCCGCTGCAAGAAGACGGCGCCTACAGCTATGTGGAAACCGGCAAAGGCGCCAGCATGGTGCAAACCCGCCGGCTGAAAGAGCAAACCCCGGACGGCCGGGAATACCATGTGCTGCACGAAGACGGCAAACCCAGCGTGTTCACCCCCGCCGTGGCCGACTTCCCCGGCCGCGAGCACTGCCAGTACGACGAACGCGGCTTTACCTGCAAAGTCCCCGCTGGCCAGTACCTGATGCTGGGCGACAACCGCGACAACAGCCACGACGGCCGCTACTGGGGCTTTGTGGAAGACAAACTGCTGGTGGGCAAGGCGTTTATGGTGTGGATGAACCTGGGCGAATTCGGCCGCATTGGCCACCGGATTCAGTAAGCGCCGCGCAATCAGGCTAAGGCGCCGTCCCCTGTAGCGCGCCAAGCATCACAGAAACACGCATTGCAGAAAACCGGGGCCCCGCTGTCCGCCCTGTATGCGCGCAGTTGGCGCAAGTGCGGGGCGGCCCCGGTTTTCGCGCAAACGCGGACAAACCGCGCCAACACGCCCATGTCCGGCTACAATACCCATTCTTGCCGCCGGCGGCGCAGCCCCCGGCGTTTTCCATTTTTTTGACTCGCACCGCTAAGGCAGACTCAGGCAGTGACTCATCCCCTCAACCTTGACCGGCTGTCGCGCCGGCTGGGCCATGCGTTTCGCCAACCGCAACTGCTGCGCCAGGCGCTGACCCACCGCAGCTACAGCGCCACCAATAACGAACGCTTTGAATTCATTGGCGACAGCATCCTGAACTACACCGTGGCGCGCATGCTCTACGACCGCTTCACCCAGCTCAGCGAAGGCGAACTGTCGCGGCTGCGCGCCAATCTGGTCAACCAGAGCACGCTGGCCGATATCGCCCGCGAGCTGAGCATCGGCGACTGCCTGTTTCTGGGCGAAGGCGAGCTGAAAAGCGGCGGCCACGACCGCGCCTCGATTCTGGCCGATGCGCTGGAAGCGCTGTTCGCCGCCGTCAGCTTTGACGCCGACTTCAACCAGGCCGAAGCCGTGGTGCGCCAGCTCTACCATTCGCGGATCACCGCCATCGACCCGAACAAGCACGCCAAAGACGCCAAAACCCGCTTGCAGGAAGCCCTGCAAGCCAAGCGTTACAGCCTGCCGCGCTACACCATCCTCGACCAGACCGGCGAGGCCCACGAACAATCCTTCCGCGTCTGTTGCGACCTGGCCGAAATCGGCATTTGCACCCAGGGCCAGGGCGGCAGCCGCCGCGCCGCCGAGCAACAAGCCGCAGAACGCGCGCTGGAGGCGCTGGACGCCCAGGCCCGCCACAACGCCCCGCGAAAGAACTGACACCATGCAAGACCACGACCAAGACCACGACGCTGGCGACGCCGGCCTGAGCCCCGAACAAATCGACGCCGCGCTGGCCGGCCTGGCGCCCAATGTGCCAGAAGACTACCGCTGCGGCTTTGTCGCCATTGTCGGCCGGCCGAATGTGGGCAAATCCACGCTGATGAACCACCTGATCGGCCAGAAGATCAGCATCACCTCGAAAAAAGCCCAGACCACCCGCCACCGCGTCACCGGCATTCAGACCACCGACAAGGCGCAGTATATTTTTGTCGATACGCCGGGCTTTCAAACCCGCCATCGCAATGCGCTGAACGAGGCGCTGAACCGCAGCGTCAAGGATTCGCTGTCCGATGTGGACTGCGTGCTGTTTGTGCTGGAAGCCGGCCGCCTGTCTGACGCCGACCGCGAGGTGATTGCCCTCTTGCCGGCGCACCGCCCGGTGATTCTGGTGGTGAACAAGGCCGACCGGCTGAAAGACAAAGCCGACATGGCCAATTTTCTGCTCAAGGCCAGCGCCGAATTCAACTTTACCGAAATCGTCTCGGTCAGCGCCAAGCACGGCCACCGGCTGGACACCCTGCTGAAAGTGGTGGAGCCGCACCTGCCGCAAAGCGTGCCGCTCTACCCGGAAGACATGGTCACCGACAAGAACGAGCGCTTTCTGGCCGCCGAGCTGGTGCGGGAAAAACTGTTCCGCTACCTGGGCGAAGAACTGCCCTACTCGATGAACGTGGAAATCGAAAAATTCGAGATCGAAGGCAATCTGCGCCGCATCTACGCCGCCGTGCTGGTGGACAAGCCCGGCCAGAAAGCCATCCTGATTGGCCGCGACGGCGAGCGCATGAAAAAAATCGCCACCGAAGCGCGCACCGATATGGAAAAACTGTTCGACAGCAAGGTGTTTCTGGAAGTCTGGGTCAAGGTCAAGAGCGGCTGGGCCGACGACGTGCGCTTCCTGAAGCAATTTAACCTGGACTGAGCGCCAAACCGCCATGTCCCAGCCTGGCAAGGTGGACCACCAGCCGGCCTTTGTGCTGCACAGCGTGCCGTACAAAGAAACCAGCCTGATTGTCGAACTGTTCACCCGCGACCACGGCCGGGTGTCGGTGGTGGCGCGCGGCGCCCGGCGCCCGCGCGCCGCGCTGCGCGGCCTGCTGCTGCCGTTTCAGCCCTTAAAAGTAGGCTGGTTTGGCAAAACCGAGCTGAAAACCCTGGCCCACGCCGACTGGCAAGGCGCCCTGCCGCAGCTGGGCGGCGTGCCCCTGCTGGCCGGGCTATATCTGAATGAGCTGCTGCTGCGGCTGACCGCCCGCGAAGACCCGCACAGCGAACTGTTTGCCGACTACGCCCGCGCCATCCGCGCGCTGGGCCCGCGCGACGGCCAGGGCGAGCCGCTCAGCGCCCAGCTGCGCCGCTTTGAGCTGCGCCTGCTGGCCGAGCTGGGCTACGCGCCCGACCTGCGCTGCACCCAGGACGGCGCGCCACTGGACGCCGAATGTCGCTATCATTGCCAGTTGCCGGCCGGCGTCAGCGCCCACGCGGACGGCGAGTATTCCGGCGCGGCGCTGCTGGCCTTGGCCGAGGGGGATTTTTCCACCCCGGCCGCCTTGCGCGCCGCGCGCACGCTCACCCGCCAGTGGCTGGACCACTGCCTGGGCGAGCCGCCGCTGGCCACCCGCGCGCTGATGGCGCAACTGGCCGAGCTGGGCGCGCGCGCCAGCCCGCCGCCAGGCGAGGGCGAACAACAGCGCTAAGCGTCGCTCACAAAACCCAGCGAAGCGGTCCTGGCTAGGCATGTGACCGCAGACAGTACGCGTTGTACGGCAAGGTCACACAACAATGCCGGGAGGGTTTTTTAGTGGCACTCAGAGTCGCTCACAAAACCCAGCGAAGCGGTCCTGGCTAGGCGTGTGACCGCAGAC
>ERZ650302.82-NODE-82-length-42455-cov-15.437830_pt1 | contig 42455 bp, 35 predicted proteins | sample MGYA00376238_ERZ650302 | MGnify/ENA primary metagenome ERZ650302 (study PRJEB26733, sample SAMN07839298) | wastewater metagenome | biome: urban; feature: wastewater treatment plant; material: waste water | place: USA: North Carolina | collected 2016-04-28 ... | reverse complement strand
CCAGCCAGGGCCTGAAAGACTTCCGCTGGCTGATTGAAGAACTGCGCGTGTCGCTATTCGCCCAGGAGCTGAAAACCCCGTTCCCGGTGTCGCTGAAACGCCTGCAAAAAGCCTGGGGCGAGATCGAAGAAAACCGGCGCTGAGCGCTGCCTTGCCCGGCCGGGTGTGCGTGGCTTATGCCTAAACCCACAGGAAGCACCCGGCTTGCACGCCAGTTTCAATATATGGATATGGCGAATTGGTTTATGCGCTTGCTGGCGCTTGCGGTAAAGTGCCAGCCTGCCAGAGCCAAACGTCTCTGACTGTATCCCTTCCGCGCGCCGGCTGCCGGCCCGCCTGACCGAACCTTGCTTGGAAAGCTGCAACCACCATGGCGATTGACATTCCTGACTCCCGGCTGACGCATCTGAAGCAGCTTGAAGCCGAATCCATTCATATCATCCGCGAAGTGGCCGCCGAGTTTGATAACCCGGTGATGCTGTATTCCATTGGCAAGGATTCCGCCGTGATGCTGCATCTGGCGCTCAAGGCGTTTTATCCGGGCAAGCCGCCGTTTCCGCTGCTGCACGTGGACACCACCTGGAAGTTCCGCGACATGATCGCCTTCCGCGACAATGTGGTGAGCAAATACGGCCTGAAGCTGTTGACCCACACCAACCCGGCTGGCGCCAATGGTGAAATCACCCCGTTCACCCACGGCAGCGCCAAGTACACCGACCTGATGAAAACCGACGCGCTCAAGCAGGCGCTGGATTTGCACGGCTTTGACGCTGCTTTTGGCGGCGCGCGTCGCGATGAAGAAAAATCCCGCGCCAAAGAGCGGGTGTACTCGTTCCGCGACAAAAACCACCGCTGGGACCCGAAAAACCAGCGCCCGGAGCTGTGGAATGTCTACAACAGCCAGGTGAACAAGGGCGAATCCATCCGCGTGTTCCCGCTGTCCAACTGGACTGAGCTGGACATCTGGCAATATATCTACCTGGAAAACATCGACATCGTGCCGCTGTATTTCTCGGCGCCGCGCCCGGTGGTCAACCGCGACGGCCTGCTGGTGATGGTGGACGACGAGCGTTTGCCGCTGAAAGAAGGCGAAACCCCAGAAATGCGCTCGGTGCGCTTCCGCACCCTGGGCTGTTATCCGCTGACCGGCGCGGTGGAATCCACCGCCGCCACCCTGCCGGAAATCATCCAGGAAATGCTGCTCACCCGCACCAGCGAGCGCCAGGGCCGCGCCATCGACCATGATCAGTCGGGCTCGATGGAAAAGAAAAAAATGGAAGGCTATTTCTAAGGCTGCGCTGAACCGCCCGTCATTCCCGACGGGGCTTGATCGTGGCAAACCCGTGTTTTGCCCCGCCAAGCAGCGCACCCCAAGCCCGGCGCAGCGTGCGCCACGCCATTTACCGGATTGCCGCCGCCGCCCGACACGGGCGACGGCCACACAGTAGAGAACCCGACCATGTCCCACCAGTCCGAACTGATTGCCAGCGACATTCTTGGCTATTTGAAGCAACACGAAAACAAAGACCTGCTGCGCTTTATCACCTGCGGCAACGTCGATGACGGCAAATCCACGCTGATTGGCCGCCTGCTGCACGACTCCAAACTGATTTTTGAAGACCACCTGGCCGCCATCGCCAAGGACTCGCAAAAGTACAACACCACCGACCAGGAAATCGACCTGGCCCTGCTGGTGGACGGCTTGCAAGCCGAGCGCGAACAAGGCATCACCATTGATGTCGCCTACCGCTATTTCAGCACTGACCAGCGCAAATTCATCATTGCCGACTGCCCGGGCCACGAGCAATACACCCGCAATATGGCCACCGGCGCCTCCACCTGCGACCTGGCGGTGATCCTGATCGACGCCCGTCGTGGCGTGCAAACGCAAACCCGCCGCCACAGCTTTATTGTTTCGCTCTTGGGCGTGCGCCATGTCATCGTCGCCGTCAACAAAATGGACCTGGTGGACTTCAGCCAGCAGGTGTTTGACGACATCCGCCGCGAATACCTGGCCTTTGCCGAAGGCCTGAACATCCCCGACATCCGCTTTGTGCCGATTTCCGCGCTGCGCGGCGACAATGTGGTCAGCGCCAGCGAGCGCGCGCCGTGGTACAACGGCCCGACGCTGATGAACCTGCTGGAAACCGTCGAGCTGGAAAGCGACGCCCCGCTGGCCGCCTTCCGCCTGCCGGTGCAATACGTCAACCGCCCGAACCTGGATTTCCGTGGCTTTTGCGGCACCATCGCCGCTGGCCACATCCGCCCCGGCGACACCGTGCAAGCCCTGCCCGGCGGCAAGACCAGCAAGGTGAAAGCCATTGTCACTGCCGATGGCGAACTGCCCTACGCCCACGCCGGCCAGGCCGTGACGCTGACGCTGGAAGACGAAATCGACATCTCGCGCGGCGATATGCTGGTGCACGTGGGCGAAACCGCGCCGAAAGTGGCCGCCACGCTGACCGCGCATCTGGTGTGGATGGACGAAACCCCGCTGACCCTGGGCAAGGAATATCTGTTCAAGCTGGGCGGCAAAAAAGTCACCGGCCGGGTCAGCGCCATCGACGCGCGCATCGACGTCAACACCCTGGAAGCCAGCGCCGCCAGCGAGCTCAAGCTGAACGAAATCGGCCGCGTCACCGTGGCGCTGAACGCCGCCGCCGCCTTTGACGCCTACACCGCCTGCCGTGGCACCGGCGGCTTTATCATCGTCGACCGCATCAGCAACGCCACCGCCGCCGCCGGCATGGTGATCGACGCGGTGGCCGACGCCAGCCAGCACAGCGACGCCGACGAACTGGCCCGCCTGCGTGCCTTTGAAGTGGAGCTCAACGCCCTGGTGCGCCGCTACTTCCCGCATTGGGAAGCGAAGGATATTGTCAGCAAGTTGGGCTGAGAATGCGCTAAAAATAGCCGTTTATGCACCGCCAGACTCTCAGCAATGGGGTATTACTGGGACTGTGTGTGCAAAAATAGGATTTTGTGTGAATGAACGCCACGCCCCTCCAGGCACCGCTGTGCCGAGAGGGGCGTGGCGTTTTTATGCCTAGTAGTTAACCCTGCGGCTACAAATCAACAAAACCCTCCTGGCGTTGTTGTTCGGCCTTGCCGTGTGGTTGTGCGCCCAGTAGTCAGTCACCATGATGTAAATAGATCATTGGCGTTAAAACTCGAATTCACATGCTTACCTGAACCTTTGTGTTTCAACGTGATTGGCGACCAGGAGCACTACGCTGCGTTTTGTTAGCCGCTCAAACTGGACATCTCTCCCGTTCACCTGATGCCCATCGTCATTTTCCCTGTTGAAATCCCAGCCCTGCACATCCATATACAAAAGGCGGGAGCTCGTCTCCTGCGCTTTGCTGCGCCTGCATGTTGACGAACTTTTCTCCATGCGGGCCGTCTGCCGTGAATTGACAACCCTGACCGGATTGCCTGCGATGAACATCAAACGTGTTGTGTTATTTCTTGCCACCAACCTGGCGGTAATGCTGGTGCTCAGCCTGGTGGCCAGCCTGCTGGGCTTTGGCCGCCATGGCGGCCTGGGCTCTTTGCTGGGGCTGGCCATGGTGATGGGCTTTGGCGGCGCTTTTATTTCGCTGTTCATGTCGAAAATGATGGCCAAGTGGTCTACTGGCGCCGAGATCATCGACCAGCCGCGCAACCAGACCGAAGCCTGGCTGGTGGACACCGTTGCCCGCCATGCCCAGCGTGCTGGCATTGCCATGCCGGAGGTGGCCATTTATGAGGGCGAGCCCAATGCCTTTGCCACGGGGCCATCGCGCAATAATTCGCTGGTGGCGGTATCCACGGGCTTGCTGCACAGCATGAATCAGGAAGAAGTCGAGGCGGTGATTGCCCACGAGGTGGCGCATGTGGCCAATGGCGATATGGTGACGCTGACGCTGATTCAGGGGGTGGTGAACACCTTTGTGTTCTTCCTGGCGCGGGTGGTGGGCTCGGTGGTGGACAGTGCCTTGCGCCGCGACAATGAATCGTCCGGCCATGGCATTGGCTATATGGTGACGGTGTTTGTCTGTGAAATCGCCTTTGGCATCCTGGCCAGCATGATCGTAGCCTACTTCTCGCGCCAGCGCGAATACGCTGCCGATGCCGGCGCGGCCCAGTTGATGGGGAACGCTCGCCCGATGATCAATGCCCTGCGTCGTCTGGGTGGGGTTGATGCCAACGATCTGCCCAAGGATATGCAGGCAATGGGCATTGCCGGCGGCGCGGCATCGCTGTTTGCCAGCCATCCCAGCCTGGAAGAGCGCATCGCCGCACTGCAACAGCAATAAAACCCATCACGGCGGTTACGCCACGTCTCAAGCCCCCTGCCACTGCTGGCCTGGGGGCTTTTTCATTGGTTCAGACGCTGGTGCTGATGGCGGTCTTGAGCTGGCCAAGCGCCTGGGTGATGTCTTTGGGTTTGCCCGCCATGGCAGCCTGGGCCAGCCCCAGGGCACTGGCGGCAATTGCCAGTACGCGTTCGATTTTTTTCAGTCGGCGCAATTGGGCCTCGGCGGCCTGGGCGGTGCTGGCCACTTCATCGCGGGCTGCCTTGCTCTGGCGGGCCAGGGCAGTGATGCCCTGGGCGCGCATTTGGGCGCAGGCCTGGTCCAGCGCCACTTCGGCGGCTTCCAGCCGGGTGCGGTCGGTGGCGCTCAGGCTGGCGCGCTGTCTGAGGCGAAAGCGCAGCAGTTCGCTGGAAATCAGCGCAATCTGGTCAGCCAGGTCAAACAGCTGGTCGGCAGAGGCGTCGGGCATGATGGGCTCTCCTGGGTGAAGGGCCGGCGAGGCCGGCCGGGGTGATTTTTTGTGGCATATCGCGTCGCTCACCATGCTCAGCAAAGCGGGCCTGGCCAGGTAGTGACCGCAGACAAGACAGGTCACAACGACGCCAGGCGGGTTGTGTTAGCGGCTCAGGGTGGCAAGGTGCTTGCGCACGGTGTTGACTTCCTTGCCCAGTTTGCGCAGTTCGGCCAGCAGCTCTGGCCGGGACAGTTGATCGATATTGGCGCGTAATGCGTGCAGGGAGATTTTCAGCTGTGCCACAGCGGCATGCAAAGCATCAATGGTTTGCTGCTGGGCCTGAAGGGTAGTGATCTCACGCTGGATATCCAGCATGCGCAAACGGGCGTCGATGGGCGCGGCTTTTTGCTGGCGCAATTGCTCAAGCAGCAGCGGTTGATCACGCAGCCGATCGTTGAGCGTGGCGCGATACACCCGTTCGGCATAGCGCGCCAGCGCATCGGCCAGCGCACCCACGGCCTGTTCGTGGTTAAGGGCCTCGATGATGGCGTCGCGCTGACTACGCTCCAGCACGCGATGGCCCACAAACCTGATCAGCCCGTTCACCGCATCGACCTGGTCCGCAGGCAGCGCGGAAAAACGCTTGGCCTGCGCCGCGACGGCGTCCAGATCATCGTCGGCGCGCTGTGCCACGCCGTCAGCCGCCAAGGCGGCCAGTTGCGCGGCGTATTCGGTCAGGGTATCGGCCAGAGCCAGGGCGGCAGCATTTTCCTGGGCAATCGGCTGGCAGGTGCTGCGGGCTGCAGCCAAGGTAGCCGCGGGATCAAAGCGGGATAGCGGGGCATCGGTGGTATACACCCGACGATCCAGAAAGGCTTGCTCGCATTGCTGCACGGCGTGATCCAGCATCGGGGTAAAGCTGGTGCTCAGCCGGCGGGTGTCATTGGCAAAATCCCGGACGGCCGTCAGCGGGGTGGCGCAGCCGGTCAGCAAAAGCAGACAAAGGCAGGATGACAGTGAAGTGCGCATGTGATTTCCCGTGCCCGGCGCAAAAATGGGCCAGCCACGCAGGCTCCGGACAGGCCTGGCGGGCCGGGGTGTCCGCCTGGGCGGAGTGAAGATATTCACCAAGCATGGCAGAAATGCACAATGGACACAATCACACAAGCTGACCGGCCGCCATGCAGGGCAGGGCGGCCGGTCGTGGTAAGCCACAGCATGGTCTGAGGCGAAACAGGCACTTGGCCAAGCTCACTGAGCACGGTAAGGCAGGGCGTCTGACAGATTGCGCAGCGGCGGGCATTTAGAGCCCCCCCTGGCGTCGTTGCGCAGCCTTGCCGTACTCCGTACTGTCTACGGTGGTGCGCCAGGCCAGGATCGCTTCGCTGAGTGTCGTGAGCGACTCTTACTCAGGCCTGCCAGTTGGGCTTGCGTTTTTCCAGCAGCGCCGCCACGCCTTCGCGGCCTTCGTCGCTGGCGCGAGCGTGGGCAATGCGCTCGGCGGTAAAGTCCACCAGTCGCTGGTCAATCACCTTGCCCCACACATCGCGCAGCAGCGCCTTGCTGCCGGCAATGGCGTGCGGGCCGTTGCGCACCAGGGTTTCGGTCAGGTAGGTGACCTGGGCGTTGAGCGCTTCGTGCTCGACCACAATATGCACCAGCCCCAGGCGCTTGGCCTTTTCGGCGTTGAAGCGCTCGGCGGTGATGAAATAGCGACGCGCCGAGCGCTCGCCAATGGCGCGCACCACATACGGCGCAGTGGAGGCCGGAATCAGCCCCAGGCGCACTTCCGAAAAGCCAAACAGCGCTTCGGCGGTGGCCACCGCCACATCGCAGCAGGCCACCAGGCCGGCGCCAACGCCAAAGGCCGAACCTTGCACGCTGGCGATGGTGGGCAGGCGCAAGGTGTCCAGCTTGTGCAGCACGCGGGTGAGCGCCTGGGCGTCGGCCAGATGCTCGGCCTCGCTGTAACCCTGCATGCGGCGCATCCAGTCTTGATCCACCCCCGAAGAAAAACTCAGGCCATTGCCGGTGAGCACCAGCACGCGCACGTCCGGATTGGCTTGCACTTCGTCCAGCAGCTCGCTCAGGCGGGCAATCAGGGCGTCGTCGATGGCGTTGTGCAGCTCCGGACGGTTCAGCGTCAGCGTGGCCACGCCATTGGCGGCCAAGGAATACAGAATGGAATCAGTCATTGATGAGAACTCGGCGTGCGGACGGGTGAAATTAACAAACATTGTAACGACAAGGGCGGCGCTGTGGTTGACGCTTTCATGACAAGCCGCCCCGTCAGATCAGGCGGTATCAGGCCTCGCGCAAAAACGCGCTGGTCAGCGCGACAAACTGCGGCAGGGCTTCCAGGTGGCTGGCGTGGCCCACGCCCGGCAGCACTTCCAGCCGGGCGCCGGCAATGCCGGCCACCAGCGCGTCGGCCTGATAGCGCGGGGTCATGCGGTCTTCGCTGCCGACCACCACCAAGGTGGGTTGGCGCAATTGGCCCAGCCAGGGGCGGGCGTCGTGCGCCAGCACGCCATTGCTCAGCCGGCGCACCGGCTCCCACGGCGCTTGCGCGGCCAGCGCGCGCATGGCTTGCAGCATGGCTTGCTGGCTGGCCAGAAACTGGCTGCCAAACACCCAGGGCAGCATGTCGGTGAACAATTGGTCGCCGCCGCCAGTGCACTGGGCGGCTTCCCAGCTGGCGGCAATGGCGGCATTGGCGGCGTCGGAATACGCCAGCGTGCTGGCCAGCACCAGCCGCGCCACCTTGGCCGGATGCTGGCGCGCCAGGTGTTGCGCCACCATGCCGCCATAAGACAGCCCCAGCACATGGGCGCGGGCAATGCCCAGCGCCTCCAGCAGGCTGGCCACATCGTCGGCCTGCTGGGCCAGCGGGTAGGCGTCCGCCTCGGGCTTGCTGCTTTGCCCCTGGCCGCGCAAATCCAGCGTCAGCACCTGAAACTGGCCAGCGTACAGCGGCGTGTGCCAGCCCCAGGCGGCGGTGTTCATGGTCAGGCCGTTGAGCAAGACCAGGGTGTCAGCGTCAGCGGGGCCGCTGAGTTCGTAATACAGCGAATGGCCATCGGCCAGGGTGTGCATGGGCATGTCGGCAAATCCTGCGGGGTGAGTGGGCCAGGCGGTCGCAAGGGCCGCTGGCTGGGATGGCCTAGTGTAACGGCAAGTGCGGGCCATGTCAGCGCAATGGCATGCCCCCGGCCTGTCAGCGCCGGGGGCATCACGGATTTTATGCACAGCGCCAAGAACCGCTCACCACACTCCGCGCACCAGCGCATGACCGCAGACAGGCAAGGTCGCGCCACTACGCCAGGGCATTGAGTGAGCGGCGCTTACTGGCAGGCTTTGACGGCGGCTTCCAGTTGGATTTCGTAGCCCTGGCGTTGCAGGCGTTCGCTGCGCAGCGCCTGCATTTGCCGCCAGATACCGGCATTCAGTGGCAGGGCATCCACCGCAAACGCCGGGCGAGCCACATCCGGGGCTTTGCATGGCACCGGCACCGGGATGTGCACTTCCTGCACCGGACCAGGCAGTGGGGTGCTGGCGCAGGCGGCCAGCAACAGGGCGCAGGGCAGCGCGCAGATCAGAGAGCGTTTCATGATGTGGCGCGCTCCCGTTTCAGTTCGGCGTCAAAGGCAGCGCTGGCAGCCTGACAGGCAGCAGCGTGGCCACCGCTGGTGGGAGCGGTTTCACGTTGCACGGCCTGGGCCTGGGCCATCCATTGCTGGGCCTGGCCCTGGGCTTGGCTGACGGCCTGGCGGGCTTGTTGTTCGCGCTGCTCGGCATCGCTTTGCAACTGGGCGACCGCCGCATTTTGACGCTGGGCGGCGTCGGCCAGCGCCTGATAGGCGCGGGTGGCTTCAGCGGCTTGCTGGCGGGCCAGTTCCAGCCGGGGTTGATAAAAGGCCGAAGCGGCAGCGGCGCCGGCGGCGGCAATCAGCGCGACGCCAATCGCCATGGCCACCCAGCGATAGGGGGCGGGGATCAGGTTGAGTAACATGACTATTCCTTGGGCGTTAAGTGCCGCTCACAAAACCCCGCGCAGCGCGCCTGGCCAGGCGCACGACCGCAGACCGTGCCAGTCGCACAGCAAGGTCATGCAACCATGCCAGGTAAGGTTTGGTGAGCAGCGCTAAATCAGAAGTGCTGCCTGAACAGGAACGCCAAAGGCAAAAGTGTGTGCCATGCCCACTGTAAAAAAATTTGCCCCGGGTTCTGCTGAGCAGCCTAGCGGCGGTCAGCACCCGGGGCATGTTGAGGCGCGTCAGTGGTTTCGGCATGTGTCGATATACGCGGCAAGATCATGCCAGGCAAAAACAAAGCCTAAAAAATCAACACTCTGGATTCAGGGTGGCGTATATGCGGCGGCTTTTTCAGCCTATTCTTGGAACGCAGCGTCACGCGCCTGGCCAGGCGCGCGGCGCGGGGTGTGGTGAACCAAACTAACTGGCGCTCAGGCCCAGCACGCAGCCCTGGGCCATCACCTGACGGCAAATTTCATCCCATACCGCCCCGGCGGGCAGCAGGGTTTCCCGGCCACGAAAATTATGCGGCAGACGCGGCTGCACCAGATCTTCCAGCGCGCCGACCGGCGTCAGCGTGGGCCGGTTAAAGGCGGCAATCTCGCCAGCAGTCGCCGGTTTGGCCGGAAAAAAACTCACCAGCGCGCCCAGCGGCTGGTTCAGGCAGGCGCCGCGATACACCGGCAGGGTGGTGTCGTCAAAGCAGCTGTCGTTCACCCGGCGAAACAGCTGCGAGACTTGGGTATCGCCTACCGGCGTGCGGCCATTCACCACAAACACCGTGTCCAGGGCAAATTGGCCATGCAGGTGCGAGCCAAACACCACGATATCGCCCGGCTCCAGCCGGCTGAGCATGCGGTTGGGGCTGTCCTTGCCGGGCAAAAACAAAAACGGCGCGTCAAACACAAAAGGATGGGTCGGCAGCGCGCGCACGGCGTCCTTGCCGTGGCGGGCACGGCCGGACAGCACCGGCTGGTGTGCGGCCACCGGCGCGGCTTTGTCGCTGCTGGCCGGCAGCGGGGTGTAGCGGGTGGCTTGCTCCCAGCTGCCCCAGAAGGCCAGCGGGCCTTCTTGCACCGGCGCGTGGGGAGCGGCCTGCCAGTGGCCGCTGGCCACCTGGAAAAACTTGCGCTGGTGGCGCGGGCCAGGGTTGGCGGGGCACAGGCCGCTGGCGTCCGTGCGGGCTTGGGCGGCCGGGTGCATGTACTGGATGAAGCGCATGAATTCAGCTTCCTCTGTGGGCAAAAAACCCGCTCCGGCGGGGGCGGGAGCGGGCTGTCCGGGGGCGCGACCTCAGCGCGGCGGCATCAGGCGCCCACGCGCGGCAGGCGCGCCAGCGCGGCGCGGATGGCGTCTTCGGGGTAGTCGTAATCTTCCAGCGCGCCAGCAAAGTATTTGTCGTAGCTCGCCATGTCGAAGTGGCCATGCCCGGACAGGTTGAAGAACAAAGCCTTGGACTCGCCGCTTTCCTTGCAGGCCAGCGCTTCGTCCAGCGCGGCCCGGATGGCGTGGCAAGACTCCGGCGCAGGGATGATGCCTTCAGCGCGGGCAAAAGTCACGCCGGCCTCAAAGGTGGCCAGCTGCGGCACGGCGCGCGCTTCGATCAATCCCTCGTGATACAGCTGGCTGACCAGCGAGCTGGCGCCGTGATAGCGCAAGCCTCCGGCGTGAATCGACGGCGGCATGAAGTCGTGGCCCAGGGTGTATTGCTTCATCAGCGGAGTCAGCCCGGCAGTGTCGCCAAAATCATACGCATAGTGGCCACGGGTCAGCGTCGGGCAGCTGGACGGCTCCACCGCCACCAACCGCACCGGCTTGCCGCAGGCCTTGTCGGCCAGGAAGGGGAAGGCCACGCCGCCAAAGTTGGAGCCGCCGCCGCACGGGGCAAACACCATGTCCGGGTAGTCTTCGGCCAGGGCAAACTGCTTGATTGCCTCCAGGCCAATCACCGTTTGATGCAGCAGCACATGGTTGAGCACCGAGCCCAGGCCATAGGTGGTGTCTTTGCGGCTGGCGGCTTCTTCCACTGCTTCGGCAATCGCCAGGCCCAGCGAGCCAGGGTTGTCGGCGTCAGCCTCCAGCGCGGCGCGGCCGGCGGCGGTGTGCAGGCTGGGGCTGGCCAGCACTTCGGCGCCCCAGGTTTGCATCATCGAGCGGCGGAACGGCTTTTGTTGGTAGCTGACCTTGACCATGAACACCCGCACATCAATGCCAAAGGCCTGGCCGGCAAACGCCAGCGAGCTGCCCCACTGGCCAGCGCCGGTTTCGGTGGTCATGCGGCGGATGCCGGCTTCGCGGTTGTAATAAGCCTGGGCGATGGCCGAATTGAGCTTGTGGCTGCCGGCCGGGCTGCTGCCTTCGTATTTGTAATAAATGCGCGCCGGGGTGCCCAGCGCGGCTTCCAGCCGGCGGGCGCGCACCAGCGGGGTGGGCCGCCACAGTTGATACAGCTCGCGCACCGGCTCGGGAATGGCAATCCAGCGCTCGCTGGAGATTTCCTGCTCGATGATGGCGTCGGTAAAGATGGCCGACAGCGCGTCCGGCCCGATGGGCTGGCCATCCGGCCCCAGCACCGGCGCGGGCGCGCTGGGCAGGTCGGCGACAACGTTGTACCAGTGAGTGGGAATATCAGTCTCGGGCAGGATGAAGCGGGTGGCGGCCATGATGCTCTTCTCGGGTGAGTGCGGTTGTTGGGTAAAGTGCCCCTGGCCAGATATCCGGACGTTCACGGCATGGGGCAAGCCGTGAGCATAATCCATCGTGACCAGACCGGGCAATTGCCCGCCCGCCAGGCGGAATCGGTCCGCATGGCAGGGCTGTTTTCCTGAACGCGATCATGCTAGTATACGATTCATATACAAACCATATATTTCTACTTTCCCCATGGGCATTGTCAAAATCTCCGATTCCATGCACGAAGCGCTGCGCCACAGCAGCGCCGCGCTCAGCCGCTCGATCAACGCCCAGGCCGAACACTGGCTGCGGGTGGGCATGCTGGCCGAGCTCAACCCCACGCTCAGCTATGCCGACATCTGCCAGTTGCTGATTCAGCAAGCCGCCGCCGCGCCGGCCGATGAAAACTCCCTCACCGTGATGCGGGTGGCGTGATGAGCCGTTCGCGCACCGTGCCGATTCGCAATCAAGAAGAACTCACCCAGCTGCGCCGCGCCGGCGCGCTGGCCGCCGATGTGCTGCACATGATTGGCGAGCACGTCAAAGCCGGCGTCACCACCAACCAGCTGGACCGGCTGTGCCACGATTACATCGTGCATGTGCAGCAGGCCGTGCCGGCCAATGTCGGCTATCACGGCTATCCCAAAACCATCTGCGCCTCGGTCAATCAGGTGATTTGTCACGGCATCCCGTCCGATGCGCCGCTGAAGGATGGCGACATCGTCAATATCGACGTGGCGGTGATCAAGGATGGCTGGTACGGCGACAGCAGCCGCATGTATTGCGTGGGCAAGCCCAGCGGGCTGGCGCGCCGGCTGGTGCGCACCACCTACGACGCCATGCGCGCCGGCATTCTGCAAGTGCGCCCCGGCGCCACCCTGGGCGATGTCGGCTACGCCATCCAGCGGGTGGCGCAGCGCGAAGGCTTTAGCGTGGTGCGCGAATACTGCGGCCACGGCATTGGCCGCATCTACCATGACGAACCGCAAGTGCTGCACTACGGCCAGCCGGCCTCCGGGCTGACGCTGAAGGCCGGCATGGTGTTCACCATCGAACCGATGATCAACGCCGGCCGCCCGGACATCCGCCAACTGGCCGACGGCTGGACCGTGGTCACCCGCGACAACAGCCTGTCGGCGCAGTGGGAGCATATGGTGGCGGTCACCGAGCATGGCTTTGAAGTGCTGACGCCCTGGCCGGATGGCCAGGGCGGGTATCCGGCGATTGACTGAGAATCAGGCGGGGTGAGCGCGCAACACCGTGTTCAACCAACGGCCCAGCTCGCTGATTTCTTCCTCGCACACCGCGTGCATCATCGGGTAAGTGCGCCAGCTGATCGGCTGTTGGCGTTGTCGCAGCGCCGCCACCGCCTGCTGGCCCAGCGCCAGCGGCACCACATTGTCAAATTCGCCATGCGCGGCAAACACCGGCGTGGCGTGGTTGGCCGGTTGGCGCAGCGCGTCAAGGTCAGCCAGGTTGGGGATATAGGTGGACAGCGCCGCCACCCCGGCCAGCGGCTGGGCATGGCTCAGGCCGGTGACATAGGCCATGGCGCCGCCTTGGGAAAACCCCACCAGCGCCAGCCGCTCGGCCGGCACGCCGCGCGCCGCCTCGCGGGCAATCAGCGCCTCGATCTGCTGGCGCGAGGCGTGAATGCCAGCCTGATCCACCGTGCGCTCGACACCATCGGCGTGCAGGATGTCGTACCAGGCGCGCAGCAGATAGCCGTGGTTGATGGTCACCGGGATCATCGGCGCGTGCGGAAACACAAAGCGCACCGGCAAATCATCTGGCAGATTGAGTTCGGGGACGATGCCGGCAAAGTCGTGGCCGTCAGCGCCCAGGCCATGCAGCCAGATCACCGCATGGCGCGGCTGGCCGTGGCCGGTGGTGAGTTCAACGCAATCCAGCAAGGGGGTGGTCATGGTGGGGCTCCTGGTGGTCAAAGAGCGGCTCGCTATTTGATTTCGTCTGACGATGTGCAACTCGGATGAATGCCGGAGATTACCGGGTAATCGCAAACATCATCCACACGGCTCCGGTAGGCCGCCTCGATACATGCACCGTCAGCGCACTTATTGCGCTTGGCGACCCACGCACGCTGCGTCTGCCTCAGGTCTTTCCGCGCACCGTCGCCGATGTTCGAGGCCATCATGTACCTGTAATTCTCCGCAAGCGCCTCGTCCAACTTGCCGAGTGTCGGGTTGCTGCAAATCGCCTTCTCGACGGACGAGGACGCTTTTTGGCAATCGAACGAAGCGGCATAGGAAAGCGGTGTCGCCAAGGTGAGCACGGCGGCAATGACAAGTGACTTCATGACAGCTCCTAGTCTGGTTATGGCGTCATGATATTAGACATGGAGGGCATTGTGTCTTCCTTATGCACATCCATATCAAGGCAATAAAAAAACGGCATCGTTGCCGATGCCGTTTTTGCGGTAAGCCTGCGAGAAGATTACTGCTTCTTCTCTTCGGCCGGGGCTGCCGCCGGGGCCGGAGCGGCTGCGCCACCCACGGTGCCCATGACTTCCCACTTGCCGCCCTTGACTTGGTAGACGGTGATGGCGCCGTTCAGCACGTCGCCCTTGTCGTCAAACTTGATCTTGCCCACCACGCCATCGTACTCGATGCCAGCCAGCGCCGGCAGGTACTTTTTCGGATCAGCCGAGTCGGCCTTCTTCATGGCGGCGGCCACCAGCTTGGTGGCGTCGTAAGCGTACGGGGAGTACAGCTGCACTTCGCCGTACTTGGCCTTGAACTTCTCGTTGAAGGTGGCAAAGCCCGGCAGTTGTTCCTTCGGCACACCGGTGTTGGAAGCGAACTGGCCTTCAGCGGCGTCAGCAGCCAGCTTGATGAATTCCGGGGTCTGGAAGCCGTCGCCGCCGATCAGCTTGGCGGTGATGCCCAGCTTCTTGATCTGCTTGGCCATCGGGCCGGCTTGTGCGTCCATGCCGCCAAAGAAGATCACGTCCGGCTTGGCGCCCTTGATCGAGGTCAGGATGGCCATGAAGTCGGTGGCGGTGTTGGTGGTGAACTCGCGCTTGACGATTTCCACGCCCTTGGCCTTGGCGGCTTTTTCCACTTCGTCAGCCAGACCCTGGCCGTAAGCGGTGCGGTCGTCAACGATGGCGATCTTCTTGGCTTTCAGGGTGTCGGCGATGAAATCACCGATGGCCTTGCCTTGCTGCACATCGTTCGGGATCACGCGGAAGGCGCTCTTGAAGCCCTGGGTGGTGTAAGCCGGGTTGGTGGCGGACGGCGAGATCTGCACGATGCCGGCGTCAGAGTACACCTTGGAAGCCGGGATGGTGGTGCCGGAGTTCAGGTGGCCGATCACGGCGGCCACCTTGGCGTCCACCAGGCGCTGGGCCACCTGGGTGGCGATTTTCGGGTCGGCTTGGTCGTCTTCGGAGATCAGCTCGAACTTGACCTTCTGGCCACCGATGGTCACGCCTTCGGCGTTCAGTTCGTCAACAGCCAGCTTGACGCCGGATTCGCTGTCCTTGCCCAGGTGGGCGATCGGACCGGTCAGCGGGGAAACTTGACCCAGCTTCACCACCAGTTCGCCGCTGGGGGCGGCAGCCGGGGCGGCGGCTTGTTCAGCCGGCTTTTGTTCACCCTTGCCGCAAGCGGCCAGTGCCAGGACAGCGGTGGCGATAAGGCTCAAACGCGCATACTTCATGAAAACGTTCCCCTGTGAAATTATTTGGAAGGCGAACCGATTATTCATGATGCGATTTCACACTGTCAACGGCGATTTGACGGGCGTTTGAATTTGCCAGCAAGCCTTATCCGGCGGGAAATGTTCCATTGCAGTGCACAAAAAACGCGGCGCCCACAGGGACGCCGCGTCAAGGTGCGCAAAGGCCGGCAAATGCTTATTGCGCGCCGGCAGCCTTGCCCGCTGTCGGTGCATCGGCCTGTGCAGTATTTTCACCACCCACCACGCCGATCACTTCCCATTTACCCTGCTTGACCTGGTAAATGGTCACTGCCGAGCGCTGGCGATTGCCCTGGGCGTCAAAGGTGATATGGCCGGTGGCGCCCTGGTAATTGGTGGCGGCCAGCTTGGGCAGGTATTGCTTGGGGTCGGCCGAATCGGCGGCTTTCATGGCCATGGCCATCACCTTCACCGCGTCGTAGCTGTACGGCGAGTAAATCACCACTTCGGCGTTGTATTTGTTTTTCAGCTTCTCGGCAAAGCTGGCGTAGCCCGGCAGCTGCTCTTTGGGCGCGCCGGCGGCCGAGGCGTACTGGCCTTCGGCGGCGTCTGCCGCCAGCTTGATGAAGTTGCCGGTTTGCGTGCCGTCGCCGCTGAGCAGCGGGGCTTTCACGCCCAGCTTTTGCATCTGCTTGACCATCGGCGCGGCTTGCGCGTCCACCCCGCCAAAGAAGATCAGATCCGGCTGCGCGCCCTTGATGCCGGTCAGGATGGCCATGAAGTCGGTGGCGCTGGTGGAAGTGAATTCGCGTTTAACAATTTCAACACCCAATGCCTTGGCAGCCTTGTCGAATTCATCGGCCAGGCCCTGACCATAGGCTGAGCGGTCGTCGATGATGGCGATTTTCTTGGCCTTCAGGGTATTCACGGCAAAATCTGCCAGCGCTTTGCCTTGCTGCACATCATCGGCAATCAGGCGGAAAGTGGTTTTAAAACCTTGCTGGGTAAATGCCGGGTTGGTGGCCGACGGGGTGATTTGGCCAATATTGGCGTCGGCATAGATTTTCGAGGCCGGAATGGTGGTGCCGGAATTCAGGTGGCCAATCATGCCGGCAATTTTGGCGTCCACCATGCGCTGGGCAATTTGCGTGGCCATTTTCGGGTCGCCCTGGTCGTCTTCCGACACCAGCTGGAATTTCACCGGCTTGCCGCCCAGGGTGAAGCCTTCGCCATTGAGTTCATCGACGGCGATCTGGGCGCCGTATTCGGTGTCTTTGCCGATATGGGCAATCGGGCCGGTCATCGGCGAGGCGTGGCCCAGCTTGATCACTTGCTCGCCGCTGGCGGCGGCCGGGGCGGCGGCTTGTTCGGCCGGCTTATTGCAGCCGGCCAGCGCCAGCAAGGACAACATCAACAAAGAAACGGGGCGGATTGCGCGCATTCTGGGTGCTCCTGAAAAAACGGTCGGCCGCCTGCGGCGTCAAGGCCGGGCGGCAAGGTCGGTGCTCAAATCTGGAATGTCAAACATGGGCGCGGGCAATGGCGGCGCTCTTGGCGCAAGCCTGCCGCGCCGACCGTGGCGGATGGCGTGGACGACGCGTAGTCTCAGGAAAGGGTGGCCTGGGCGGCGCGAATGGTTTGACAGCTTGTCCGTTATTGTCCCAGAACGGCGATTTTTGGCAATTTTGTTCCGGGTGATTGGTGTTTTTGTGAAACAACAGGTCGCAAAAATACAAAACTGTGCATGTCCACCGCTGTCCACCGGCAACCCGAGCGCACTCCCTCGTAGTGACTGACCAAACTCTCCTGACGTGCTTGCCCAAGCCTGCCGTACTGCTCGCACGGCCCGCGTGCATCTGGCCAGGATTGCGGCGCTGAGTTTTGGACGCGGCGCTGATGGCAGACAGGGCCGTTCTGTCGCAAAGCGCACAGCATTATGTAGTGATTTATACAACGACATGACAAAATCGGGAAAATACTGAGTCAATGTGCTGGCACATGACTTGCAGAACCAGATCAAGCCGGGCGATTCGACACGGCCATCGATATATACAAAAAGATACAACCATACCCGGAGAACCCGCATGATGACGCCCCCTTCCCTGCGCGCCTGTTTATATGGCTGCGCTGCCGCCAGCCTGAGCCTGCCTGCCCTGGCCGCCGATGGCGGCGCTTTTGAGCTGGGCGTGGTGGAGGTGATTGGCCCACGCGCCACGCCGCCGACCAGCAAGCAAACCGTGATCAGCCAAAGCCTGTTGCGCCAGTTCAACCGCGACACCCTGGGCGAGGCAGTTGGGCTGACGCCCGGCCTGAGCGTGTCGCGCAACAGCCGCAACGAAGACACCGTCTACCTGCGCGGCTTTGATATCCGCCAGGTTCCGCTGTTCATCGATGGCATTCCGGCTTATGTGCCCTACGACGGCTATGTGGATTTTTCCCGCTTTACCACTGCCGACCTGGCGGAAGTGCGCATCGACAAGGGCGCCGCCTCGCTGCTGTATGGCCCCAACGCGCTGGGCGGGGCCATCAATCTGGTGACGCGCAAACCCACAGAAAAACTGGAAGGCGACATCCGCGCCGGTCTGGCGGCGGGCAACCGTCAGCAATACGCGCTGAACCTGGGCAGCCGGCAGGACAGCTGGTATGTGCAACTGGGCGCCAGCTATAGCGACAGCCATAGTTTTCCGCTGTCTGGCAGCTACGATGTGCGCGCCTTGCCCACCAGCGCCAGCAACCCCAGCCGCACCGTGCTGGAAGACGGCGGCAACCGCAACAACGCCTACCAGACCGACAGCCGCATTTCGCTCAAGCTCGGTTTTACCCCCAACGCCAGCGATGAATACGCGCTGGGCTATGTGCGCCAGGACGGCCGCAAAGGCAACCCGCCCTACGCAGGCGACGCGCCCGGCCAGTACCTGAGCATTGGCGGCGGCGCCAACAGCCGCTTCTGGCAATGGCCGTACTGGGATCTGGAAAGCGCCTACTTCATCAGCAACACCGCGCTGGGCGACGCCCATCAGCTGAAAACCCGCGTTTACCACGACAGCTACCGCAACAAGATTCTGGCCTACAGCACCGGCAGCTACAGCACGCAACTGAGCAACACCAGCAACTTTCCCAGCTGGTACAACGACAGCACCAGTGGGTTTTCTGTCGAACTGACCAGCTTTGCCATCAACCAGCACGTGCTGAGCCTGGCCTATCACCACAAGATCGATAAACACGCCGACAACGGCCTGACGCTGACCAAGCGCTATGAAGACCTGACCCGCTCGCTGGCGCTGGAAGACCGCTGGCAGCTGGCGCCGGCCTGGCAACTGCGCCTGGGCGCCAGCCACGACAGCCGCAGCGCCAAAGAGGTGTATTACTGGCCCACCGGCAGCACATCCGCCAACAACTGGCTGGCCGAGCTCAGCCACTCCCTGCACGGCGGTGCGGTGGCCTACGCCAGCGCGGCGCGCAAGACCCGCTTTCCCACCATCAAAGACCGTTACTCCGCCTCCTTGGGCAGCGGCCTGCCCAATGCCGGCCTGACGCCAGAAACCGCGCTGAACCTGGAGCTGGGCATCAAGGGCTCGCCCTGGGGTGGCGCGCAGGGTCAGGCGGCGCTGTTTCACAGCGGCATCCGCGACTTGATGCAGCGCGTCAACATCACCCCGGTCAGCCGCTGCAACCAGCCCGGCATGGGCGCCGCCACCAGCTGCACACAATGGCAAAACATCGCCAAGGCGCGCCATCGCGGTATTGAACTGCAACTGGAGCAAACCCTGGGCAGCGCCTGGAAGCTGGGCGGCCATTACACCTGGCTGGACCGCGACAACCGCAGCGGCGATACCCCACTGACCGACACTCCGCGCCACAAGCTGTTTGCCTACCTGAACTGGAAACCCAGCGAGCGCTGGGATGCCCAGCTGTCGGTGGATGCCGAACGCGGTCGGGTGGTGGCCTACGGCAGCGGCAACGCCGCCAGCTACACCACCTTGCCGGGCTTTGCCCTGGCCAACGTCAAGCTGGGCTATCAAGCCATGCGCAATGTGCGGCTGGAAGCGGGGGTGAACAATCTGTTCGACGCCAATTATCAGTTGAGCGACGGTTATCCGATGCCGGGGCGGGTGTGGTTCGTCAACGGGGTGTATCAGTTTTAAGCGCTGCTGACACAAGCTGCCCGGCGTGCTTGCCTGGCCCTGTCGTCTGGCCAGGATCGCTGCGCCGGGTTGGGTGAGCGACGCCCGGCGCAACGCCCATTGCCTCCCCAGCGCCCATGCGCCGCACGACGCCACGCGGCCTGAACTGAATCTGTCTGGAGAATGCCATGTCCATTCCACCCACCCCCGCCCGTCGGGCCCTATTGCGTGGCGGCGCTGCGCTGGCGCTGGCCGCCTGGGCGCCGTGGCTGCATGCCGCGCCGCGCCGCGACATCACCGTGCTGACCGCCTACCCGGATGCCGTGGTGTCGCGTGTGGAAGCGGCTTTCGAGCGGGCGTTTCCGCACTACCGGCTGCGCATGGTCTGGCGCATGCCGCACGACGCCGGCCCCTATCTGCTGGAGCCCGGCCAGCATGGCGTGGACGTGTACTGGAGCGCCTCGCCCAACACCTACGCCCGACTGAAGGCAGCCGGCGCACTGCAAGCCCTGAACGTGGATTTCACCGGCCTGCCGGCGCGGCTGGGCGGCAGCCCGCTGCGCGACGCCGATGGTTATTACACCGCCAGCGAAACCGCCGGTTACGGCTTTGTGCTCAACCCTAAACGCTTGGCTGAACTGAATCTGGCTGCGCCCAGCGACTGGCCAGAGCTGGCCGCGCCGGCCTACGCCGGCCAGCTCTTGCTGCCCAACCCCATGGAGGTGGGCTTTGCCCCGGTGCTGGTGGATATTCCATTGCAATCTTACGGCTGGGACACCGGCTGGGCCTTGTGGAGCGCCATCGCCGCCAATGGCGATTTCATCGGTCGCGGCGGCGGTTTTGTCTCAGAAGAAATCGTCAGCGGGCGCAAGGCCATTGGCCTGTCCATCGACTTTTTTGTCGTCTCCGCCATCGCCAATGGCGCGCCCTTGCGTTTTGTTTACCCGCGCCAGGGCGGCATCAACCCCGGCCATATCGCCATCACCGCCAGCAGCCCCAACCCGGCCGGGGCGCGCGATTTTGTCCGCTTTGTGCTGTCGGCCGACGGCCAGGCGCTGCTGACCCACCCGGATATTCGCAAGCTGCCGGTGCGCCCGGCCAGCTATGCGCGGCTGCCCGCCGGCCACGCCAACCCGTTTGCCGTGGCCGACAGCGGCGGTTATCGCTACGACAATGGGGCCGGTCAAGCGCGCGCCGCGCTGGTGGCGGCAGCGTTTGGCCAGGCCTGCGTGCGCCCACACGCCCGCTTGGTGGCGCTATGGCGCGCCTTGCGTGCAGGCGACCCGGCACAGTGGAGCAAGGTGTGGCCGCTGCTGGTGAGTGCGCCATTGACCGAGGCAGAAGCCAGTCAGCCGGCGCTGCAACAGCTGTTCGCCAACCGCCGCGACAATGCCGACAGCGAGCAGCAAGCCCGCGCCCACGAGGCACGCTGGGCCAAACAAGTAGACGCCCGGCTGGATCAGGCGGCGCGTCTGCTGGGGGTCAGCGCATGAGTCACAGCCAATGGGTTTTAGTCCTGGCGCTGAGCCTGGGCGGCATGGCGGCACATGCCGTGGATGGCGCAGCGGGTGAGCGTGAGGCGTTTTCCCGGCCGATGCCGGGGCTGAGCGAGGATGAGCGCGGGCAATTCACCCGTGGACGCAGCCTGTTCAACCAAAGCTGGGTGGCGGCGCCAGCGCGCGACAGCGAAGTAGATGGCCTGGGGCCGCTGTACAACCGGCTGGCCTGTGTGTCCTGCCATGCCCGCAATGGCCGTGGCCTGCCGCCGCAGCGGCTGGGCGAGCGCATGCTGGCCATGCTGGTGCGATTGTCAGTGCCCGGCCAGGGGCCGCATGGCGGGCCACGCCCGCATCCGGCGTATGGCGATCAATTTAACGAAGAAGGCATCCCCGGCGTACCCGGAGAAGGGCGGGTCAGCCTGCGCTGGCGGCCGGTCGAGCATCGGCTGGTCAGCGGCGAACGCCGCACGCTGCGCGCGCCACAACTGCGCTTTGCCGAGCTGGCCTACGGCCCGCTGGGCCAGGTGCTGACTTCGCCGCGTGTGGGTCAGCAGTTGGTCGGCATGGGCCTGCTCGACGCCGTGCCGGCCGACGCCCTGCTGGCGCGCGCGGCCCAGGCCAAGCCGGATGGCGTGCGCGGCCGGGTGAATCAAGTCTGGAGCGTCAGCCAGTCGCAGCACACCGTCGGACGTTTTGGCCACAAGGCCAATATGGCCAGTCTGCGCGAGCAAATCGCCGGCGCATTTTTGGGAGATCTGGGCATCACCTCAGCACTGCACCCACAAGAAAACTGCACCTCGGTGCAAACCGCCTGCCAGCAGGCGCCCAGCGGCGGCGCACCCGAGCTGGACGACAGCCAGCTGGACGCAGTGACTTTTTATCTGGCCCAACTGGAACCGCCAGCACCGCGTCCGCTGCCGGCGACCGAGCTGCGGCGTGGCCAGGCGCTGTTTGCCCGCGCTGGCTGCGCGGTGTGCCATCTGCCCAGCCTGCGCACCGCCGCCCAGGCCGCCACACCGCGCCTGGCCGGGCGCGAGCTGGCCGCCTACACCGACTTGCTGTTGCACGATATGGGCCCCGGCCTGGCTGATGGCCGCCCGGATTTTGCCGCCAGCGGCCGCGAATGGCGCACTGCGCCGCTGTGGGGCGTGGGCCTCACCCGCGTCATCAGCGAGGGCGAAGGCTATCTGCACGACGGCCGCGCCCGCACGCTGGAAGAAGCCGTGCTGTGGCACGACGGCGAAGCGCGCCGCGCCCGTCTGCGCTTTGAAGGCTTCAGCGCCGCCGACCGCGCCGCCCTGCTGCGCTTTGTCGCCAGCCGCTGAGCCGGCTCCTGTTGCACCCTGTTTGGCGCGCCACCCCCGGCGCGCTTTTTTTATCCCACTCATGCTTTCATGAAACCGCATCATGCCGCTGCGCTGCCGCCCCGGGCCGATTGCGGTAAAATCCTGCCTTTGCCGCGCGCCGCGCGGCGCTTGCATGCCCTATTTATTGACGAAGGCCGCCATGTCCCTGACCGCAGACCTGCTGATTCACGCCCGCTGGATCGTGACCGTTGAAACCGATGGCGAAGTGCTCGCCGACCACGCGCTGGCCATCCGCGACGGCAAGATTGTCGCCATTGTGCCGCCGGAAGGCGTGGCCGCCGTGTCGGCCAAAGAAACCGTGCGCCTGCCGCGCCATGTGCTGATGCCCGGCCTGGTCAACCTGCACTGCCACGCCGCCATGACCCTGCTGCGCGGCTACGCCGACGACCTGGCGCTGATGGACTGGCTGCAAAACCACATCTGGCCGGCCGAAGGCAAGCATGTGTCGGACGAGTTTGTCTACGATGGCACGCTGATCGGCATGGCCGAGATGATTCGCAGCGGCACGACCACGGTCAACGATATGTATTTTTACAATTCGGCCGTGGCCCGCGCCGGTCTGGCCGCCGGCATGCGCACCTTTGTCGGCTGTTCGATTCTGGAATTCCCCACCAATTACGGCCTGAACGCCGATGATTACATCAACAAGGGCCTGAAAGAGCGCGACGAATTTGTCGGCGAATCCATGGTGACCTTCACCCTGGCCCCGCACGCGCCGTACACCGTCAGCGACGCCACCTTCCGCAAGGTGGTCACCCTGGCCGAGCAGCTGGATTTGCCGATTCACTGCCATATCCACGAAACCCAGGACGAAATCAACGGCAGCCTGAGCGAGCACCAGGTGCGCCCGCTGGCGCGCCTGGCCGCGCTGGGCCTGCTGTCGCCGCGCCTGGTGGCGGCGCATATGGTGCACCTGAACGACGAAGAAATCGCCCTGGCCGCCCATCACGGCGTGTCGGTGGCGCACAACCCGACCTCGAACATGAAGCTGGCCTCGGGCATCGCCCCGGTGCAAAAGTTGCTGGCCGCTGGCGTGAATGTCGGCATCGGCACCGACGGCGCCGCGTCCAACAACAAGCTGGACATGCTGGCCGACACGCGCATGAGCGCGCTGCTGGCCAAGGTGGGCACGCAAGACCCGACCGCCGTGCCGGCCGCCACCGCGCTGCGCATGGCCACGCTGAACGGCGCGCGCGCGCTGGGCATTGAGGCGCGCACCGGCAGCGTGGCGGTGGGCAAGGACGCCGACGTGATCGCCCTGGACCTGGGCGCGCTGGAAACCGCGCCGACCTTCGACCCGATTTCGCACCTCGTCTACGCCGCCGGCCGCGAGCAGGTCAGCCATGTGTGGGCGGCTGGCCGCGCGCTGTTGCGCGAGCGCCAGCTGGTGACGCTGAATGAGGGCGAGCTGTTGGGCAAGGCTGAGGCCTGGCGTCTCAAGATCGCCGGCTGAGAGCTGCACACAAAACCCTCCTGGCGTTGTGGTTTGACCTTGCCGTACTTACCCGTACTGTCTGCGGCTACACGCCTAGCCAGGACCGCTTCGCTGGGTTTTGTGAGCGACTCTAACGCAGCTAGCAAAATCCTCCTGGCGTTGTTACCCGACCTTGCCGTACGACTTGCACTGTCTGCGGTCACACGCCTCGCCAGGAACGCTGCACTGGGTTCTGTGATGGGCAGAGCGCATGCCCAACGGCCCTATTGTTGACCGATGTTTTTAAGGACGGACGATGAGCAACGTCGATCAGGCTGAACTGGAAAAATTCAGCCAGGTGGCCCACAAATGGTGGGACACCAGCAGCGAATTCAAGCCGCTGCATGACATCAACCCACTGCGGCTGGACTATATCAGCCAGCAGGCCGGCGGCCTGGCCGGCAAGCGCGTGCTGGACGTGGGCTGCGGCGGCGGCATTTTGTCCGAAGGGCTGGCGCGCGCCGGCGCCGAGGTGCTGGGCATCGACCTGGCGAAAAAGTCGCTGAAGGTGGCGCAGCTGCACGCGCTGGAATCCGGCGTAGCGGTCAGCTACCGCTGCGTGGCGGTGGAAGACCTGGCCGCCGAAGCGCCGGGGTCGTTTGACGTGGTGACCTGCATGGAAATGCTCGAACACGTGCCCGACCCGCAAAGCGTGGTGCGCGCCTGCGCCACCCTGGTGAAGCCGGGCGGCGCGGTGTGTTTTTCCACGCTGAACCGCAATCTGAAAAGCTATGCGCTGGCGGTGCTGGGGGCGGAATACGTGCTGAACATGCTGCCGCGCGGCACGCATGAATACGCGCGCTTTCTCAAGCCGTCCGAACTGGCGCGCATGGCGCGTCATGCCGGGCTGGATGTCAGCGACATCTGCGGCATGAGCTACAACCCGCTCACCCAGGTGTATCGACTGGGCGAGGACAGCGCAGTGAATTATCTGATGGGCTGCCGACGCATCGGCTGAGCCTACGGCCCCATCGGCGCATCGGTCGGCCCTAGTCGCACGGTGCGTGATGGGTCCAGCGGCATCGACAGCGCCAGGCGCAGCGCCTGTACGGCCATGGCCGGCTGATCGGCCAGCAGGCTGTGGCCGGCGTTTTCCACCAGAATCATCGGGGCTTGCAGGTGTTCAGCCAGCACACGGCCCAAGGGCGGTGGAAACACTGCGTCGCCTTCGCTCCACACCACCACGCTGGCCGGACGGACATCCAGCAGGCGCTGGCTGTAGCGTGCCTGGCTGGCTTGCAGGTCGTGCAGCAGTTCCAGCATGCCGGTTTCGTGGCCACGGTAGTAACGCGCCAGCATATCGTCCAGCAGCCAGTCGCTGGCATCCACCGGCTGGGTGCGGGTCATGCCGATCAGCCGGCGCAGCTCGGCCGGGGTGCGCGGCACAAACAACTCGTCCACCGAACGCACCTGGGCACGCCGTTCCAGCGCGCGCAGGTCGGCCGCTTGATAAATCGGCCCTGGCGAGTTGATCAGCACTACCCGGCGTACCGACAGCGGCAGACGCCGGGCCAGCTCCAGCGCGACAAAGCCGCCGTAGGAAATCCCCGCCACCCGCACCTCACCCAGCTGGCGCGCTTCGATCAGGGCAATCAGTGCATCGACCTGGGCATCCAGGGTCAGTGGCCCGGGCGCGTGGGAGTCGCCAAAGCCAAGCAGGTCAGGAGTGACCACGTGGTATTGTTCGACCAGTTCGCTCATGCTGCGTCGCCAGTGCAAAAGGCCATTGCCGCCAAAGCCGTGGATCAGCAATAGCGTAGGGCCGTGACCGGCTTCGCGATAAGCCAGCTGGCCGCCATGGGCCAGACTGAGTCGGGCCGGAGCAAAGCCCTGGGCGCGGGCGCTGGATTCGCTCCACCAGGCGTGCAGCGCCACCGGAGAGCAGGCGGCCAGGCCCAGCGACAGGGCGGCCAGCAGGGTGAGAATCAGGCGCACGCGGTGCGCAAGGGATGTCATGGGTAGGGGATGTCCGGAAAACAGGCAGGGGCCGCGCCAGCTTCAGGCTACGGTTCAGGCTGATATCATAATGCTTGCAGATATTGTCAACAATTCGCAAGTTTACGGTGGGCGGGCTGTTTCCTGCTCATCCACAGGAAATGTTCAACATGGTGCTTAATGTCATCTGGTCGGCGTTTATCCTGCTTGCCCTGGCCGCTGCGCTGGCGCAAGCGGTGTGGCTGGGGCACACCGATATCTTTGCCGCCATGGTCAAGGCGCTGTTTGACGCCGCCAAGAGCGGCTTTGAGATTTCACTCGGCCTGACCGGCGTGATGGCGCTGTGGCTGGGTTTGATGAAAATCGGCGAGCGCGCCGGCCTGGTGGCGCTGGCGGCGCGCGCGCTGGCGCCCTTGTTCGCCAGGTTGTTTCCAGGGGTGCCGCGCGACCATCCGGCGCTGGGCAGCATCACCCTGAACATGGCCGCCAATATGCTTGGGCTGGACAACGCCGCCACCCCGCTGGGGCTGAAGGCCATGCGCGAGCTGCAAACGCTCAACCCCAGCGCCGACACCGCCAGCGATGCGCAGATTCTGTTTTTGGTGATCAACACCGCGTCGATTACTTTGTTTCCGGTGACTATCTTTGCCTACCGCGCGCAAATGGGCGCCGCCGACCCCACTGATGTGTTTATTCCGCTGCTGCTCACCAGCTATCTGGGCACGCTGTCGGCGCTGGCGCTGACCGGCGCCATTCAGCGGCTGAAATTGTTGGACCCGGTGGTGCTGGCTTATCTGGCCGGCCTGAGCGCGCTGGTGCTGGGCAGCGCCTGGTGGTTTGCTCACCTGCCAGCCGCACAGATGCAGGCGCAATCGTCCTTGCTGAGCAATGCCGTACTGCTGGCCATGATTGGCGCGCTGCTGCTGGCGGCGCTGTACAAGCAGGTAAATGTCTACGACAGCTTTATTGAAGGCGCCAAAGAGGGTTTTCAGGTGGCGGTGGGGATTATTCCCTATCTGATTGCCATGCTGGCGGCGATTGCCCTGCTGCGCGCCTCGGGCGCGCTGGATTTGCTGATTGGCGGCTTGAAGCAGCTGGTGGCGGCCGGCGGCTGGGATACGCGCTGGGTGGATGCGCTGCCCACCGGGGTGATGAAATCGCTGTCAGGCAGTGGTGCACGGGCGTTGATGCTGGACACGCTGAAAACCCAGGGCGCGGATTCGTTTGCCGGCCGGCTGGTGTCGATTTTGCAAGGCAGCAGCGAAACCACGTTTTATGTGCTGGCGGTGTATTTTGGCGCGGTGAACATCCGCAACACCCGCTATGCTGCCGCCTGCGGGGTGTTTGCCGATGTGATGGGTTTTGTGGCGGCGGTGTGGGTGGCCTATCTGTTTTTTGGCTGATTTCCGGTGGAGAAACATGCCACTATGCTGCTGTGCGTCATGCCAGCCAGGGTGCGTTATGACAAAAAAATCACCCATGCCGACTTAGGTCAAGGTTTTGCGCATTTACCCGGCGCAGCGGCTACAACTTGGGTATACTGCCCTCACTGCTGCTGGCGGTGTCGGCGCGAATGTTGCACTGCATTGTTCTGCCCTGGCACTGACTGGCATGAAGAGCCATCGTCAGTATGGCTGCACCGCATCCGTGCGCGGCGCACGCCGCGTCAGAACGAGAAGAAAACACCATCATGACCCACCGTCTGACCTTGGGCCAGCGTCTGTTTCTGCTGGTCAGTCTGCCGCTGCTTGGCATGGTGGGCTACGCTGCGCTGACAGCGTGGGCCCACTGGCAAGAAGCCGTCAACATGCGCCGCGCGGCGGCGCTGATCGAAGTCTCCACCCGTTCCGGTGACGTGATCCATCTGATGCAGGTCGAGCGCGGCGCCAGCGTCACCGGCGATCAGGCTCTGCTGGCCCAGGCGCGCAGTGCCTTGGATGGTGTGATCCGCACCATGCGCGCCAGCGTGGACAGTCTGGATGATCTGACCGGCGACGACCGCGCCCTGGCGCGCCAGGAATTGCAGGCACTGGACACGCTGGCCACTGTGCGTCAAGGCGTGGATCAGCATAGTCTGACCTCCACGCAATTCATTGCCCAGTACACCGGGCTGATTGAAAAACTGATGAATCTGGCCACTGTGGGTGTGCAGCGAGCCACCCACGCCGACCTCACCCGACAGATGACCGCCCAACTGGCGCTGCTGTGCGAAAAAGAATTCGCCGGCCGCGAGCGCGCCCAACTGGCCGCGGCGCTGGCCCAGCAAAGCCTGGACGAAGCAGCCCGTCGCAAGGTGCTGGAAGGCATTGGCCGTCAGCAAAGCTGCCTGAGCCAATTCTCTGCCTTGGCCGATCCGGGTCTGCGGGATGCCTATGTGGCAGTCAGCGCCACACCGGCCTATCAGGATGCCGTGGACATGCGCGAAAAAATCCTGCAAGTGGGCCCAGCGCAATCCGGCATCACCAAGGATGCCTGGTTTGCCGCCGCCACCAGCCGCATGGAAGCCTTCAAGGGCATGCTGGATACTTTTTCGCACGCCATGATTGCCCAGGCCGAAGGCCTGAAAGATGCCGCCAGCCAGCGGGCGCTGCTGTCGGCTGGCCTGGCCCTGCTGGCCATCCTGCTGGTGTTGACGCTATCCATGCTCACCATGCGCGCCTTGCGTCGTGAAGTCCGCGCCTTGCAGGCCGTGATGGACAACACCAGCCGCCAGCTGGATCTGACCCACCGGGCCAATCTGCCTGGCGAAGACGAAATCGCCAGCATCGGCCGCTCGTTTGATCAACTGGTGGATGCCTTTGCCCGTGCGCTGGGCCAAGTGGAACACGATGCCCGGCAACTGGCCGATGCCGCGGGCGGCCTGTCGTCTGTGTCGCGTCAGGCCGCAGCCGGTTCGGCCGAGCAAACCCATGCTTCCAGCCAGATTGCTGTCTCCACCGAAGAAATCAGCGCCGGCATCACCCAGGTGGTGGACAGCGCCAATGCCAGCGAAGCCTGTGCCGGCGAAACCCGCCGCCAGGCCAGCGCCGGTCGCGACAGCATGCGCCAGGCGGCGGCTGAAATCACCGAAATGGCCGATGCCGTCCAGCAGGCGTCCGGCACCATTCACCAGTTGCACGAGCGCTCACAGGCCATCAGCCAGCTGATTGGCTCAATCCAGGGCATTGCCGACCAGACCAATCTGCTGGCGCTGAATGCCTCGATCGAAGCCGCCCGCGCTGGCGAACAGGGCCGTGGCTTTGCCGTGGTGGCCGATGAGGTGCGCAATCTGGCTGAACGCACCAGCCAGGCCACCGGGGAGATCACCCGCCTGATCGAAGCCATCTGCCAGGATACCCAGGGCACGGTGGATGGCATGCGCGAAGTCAGCCAGCGCATGCAGGATGGCCTGGCCCGGCTGGAAGACACCCAGCAGGTGCTGGCGCACATCGAAACCACCGCTGAAGATACGCTGGAAAAAGCCACTTCAATCAGCCATGCCATGCGCGAACATAGCCAGGCCAGCCATGATGTGGCCGAGAATGTGGCGCGCATTGCCAGCCACGCCCAGGAAAACAGCGCGCTGATCGGCGAAGCCTCGCGCATTGCGCAAACCATGAACGGCACGGCCCAGGAGCTTAACGCCCTGGTCGGACGCTTTGTGCTGCCACGCAACGGCGCCTGAGCTTGCTGTAATACGCTAAAAAAAACCGCCGCCGGTTTTGCAACCGGCGGCGGTTTTTTCTGGGCGATGGGGTCACTCACCGGCAGGCCAGCCCCGGCGTGCAGTGGCTGCCAGACTTACACCTTGAAGCGCGACACCATACCATCCAGATCGCTGGCCAGCTGGCTCAGCTGACGGGTGTGCTCGCGGTTGTCGCGGCAGGCCTGGCTATTGGCTTCGGACATGGCGGCGATGGTTTCCACACTGTCGGCAATGCTTTGGCTGGAGCCGCTTTGCTCGCGCATGCTGACGGCGATACCCGCCACGGCGGTGACCGCCTGCTTGCTTTGCGCTTCGATCTCGCCCAGCACCTGACCGGCGTTTTCCACCGCCTGCACGCCGGCGGCGATGCGCTCGACCACCTGTTCGATGCGGCGCACCACTTCACCAGATTCTTGCTGCACCGAGCCAATCGAACTGGAGATTTCCATGGTGGATTGCGTGGTGCGCTCGGCCAGCTTGCGCACTTCGTCAGCCACCACGGCAAACCCCCGCCCTTGCTCGCCCGCGCGGGCGGCTTCAATCGCGGCGTTCAAGGCCAGGAGGTTGGTCTGGTCAGCGACTTCCTTGATCAGCTGAATCACCTGATTGATTTCGCTGGTGCGCTGACCCAGAGTGTGCACCACCTGAGCGGCAGACATGATTTCGTTTTCAATCTGGTGCATTTCGCTGGCCACTTCGTTGACCTTGTGGCTGCCGGCCTGGGCCGCGTCGGCGGTGTGCTGGGCCAGTTGCTCGGCCTGGCTGGCATTGTCGCTGACATGGCCGATGCTGTTGGCCATTTCTTCGGCGGTGCGCGCCAGCGTGGCGGCGGCGTCGGCCTGATGGCCCGAGCTGTCCATCACCTTGTCCGAACTCTGGTCCAGCTGGCTGGTGACTTGACCCAAGGCCCGCGCCGAATCGGCCATGCGGCGCAACACGCCAGCGATGTCGCGCTGGGTGCCGCTCAGGCTGTTTTGCAGGCGGTCCACCTCATTACGGCTGGCCTCATCACTGGCGTTCAGCGTGCGACTGAAATCACCGGCGCCCATTTGCCGCACGCTTTCCACCAGGGTTTGCACCGGCGCCAGGCCACGGCGAATGGCCCAGGCGATCAATGTGACCGTCAGCACACCACTCAAGGCGGCAGCCAGAATCAGGCCGTTGCGCAGATTGCGCGCCTCAGCGGTGAATTCGTCTTCCCAACTGCCCGAGCCGACAATCCAGCCAGCGTTCTTGACTTCGGCCACCGCGGCAATCTTGTCGCCGCTCACCCCGCTCTTGGCGTCATCCCAGTAGTAGTGCAACAGGCCATTGCGGGTGGCGATCAGCTCGCCCACCACGCGGGTGAGCTGTTCGTTTTTCATATCGCCCACCCGCTTGCCGGCCAGGGTGGGATGCACCAGCATCACGGTGTCGTCCACGGTTTTGCCCGGCTGCATCACATAGGCGTAACCGGTTTGTCCCACCTTGATATTGCTGATGCTCTGACGCAGGCGCGCCATGATGTCATCGACGCTGACGCGCACGGAAACGGCGCCGATCAGCTTTTTATTGCTGTCGTACACCGGCTCGAAGATCGACATGTAGAACACGCCGCTGCGGTTGACCATGCCATGAAACGTTTCGCCCTTGTGCAGGGTTTTGGCTTCTTTGCTGTCGTCGGCCAGCGGCACACCGATTTGCGATTTGCCGTCTTTTTTCAGGAAGGTGGCCACCCGCACAAACTTGCCATTGTGCAGCACCATCACCGCCGGGTCGGCGTCCAGGATGCCTTTGACTTTTTCCAGAAAGGGCATGTTGTTGTTCAACACCAACTCGCCGGCCTTGATCACCGGCACCCCCGCCAGCGGGCCCTCGCTGGGCACGCCCTCTTGCGTCACGGTAAAGCTTTGCGAAGGCAGCATGTTCTTGTACATGCCCAGCCGCAGCTTGGCCGATTGCTGCGCTGACAGAAAGTTGTCTTCCAATGCAATGGCAATGGCGCTCATCTGCTGCGACAGATGCTCATGCACCTGTCTGACCGCGGTGCGGTTGGATGACCAGGACAGAAAACCGATCAGACAGGAAAAAATCACGGTGATGACCAGCGACGCCATGATGGCAATGGCGGTAGCCAAGGGCAGGTGTTTGATTCGCAAGGCAAATCTCCTCATTCACGCGTGTGACGATACACCGCGTCTTGTTTTTTGAATAACCGGGCCGTCACCCCGCGCGGGCGGCCCATGCGCAGTGATACCAAATTCTTTTGCGCCCACACAAGCGGTTTTTATAGAACGAATGCCCGGCGCGTTGGCTTTTCAGAAAAAAGCAAACGATTGTTCTTATTGAATTTCAACACTTTTGTCATGAACCGGCCAGACATCGGGCAAAGAGTGCAACGTGACAGGACAGATGACGCCAGATCGAGGGAGGCGTGACAGGCACGCGCAGTATGGCTGGCCACAGGCCGGGCAGGATGATGATCGACGTCGGCAGCATGCCTTGCGCATGCCAAACGCGAATCTGGTGCGAGCAGGACAGCAGATAAAACCGTAAACATCTACATCATATGGCATTTTTTGCGCAAACGCAAGCCTGACGGTGGGCAGACCAACGCAAATCGCCACCATCTTCCGCGCCCGAGAAACACGCCGGGCCTGTTACAATCGCCACACCCGACCCCCGTATGGCGGTATGGGCCCAATCGCCCATGATCGGGCCGCCCCACCGGGCCGACTCTTGTTTTTTGAATTTCGCGAGGATTTTGACCGATGAACACACCTCTTGACATCGCCGTGGTTGGCGCAACCGGCGCCCTGGGTCGGGTTTTGCTGGAGGTGCTCGGTGACAGCCGTTTTCCGCTGGGCCGGCTGTACCCACTGGCCAGCGAGCGGGCCGAAACCGAAGGTGACACCCTCACCTTCCGCAACCGCGAACTGACGGTAGGCGACGCCGAAGGTTTTGATTTTTCCCGCGCGCAACTGGTGCTGCTGGCCGTGCCTGCCGACTGCGCCGACAGCCTGGCGGCCGACGCCTGCGCCGCAGGGGCGGCCGTGCTGGATTTTTCCAGCGCCCAGCGCAACAACCCGGCGCTGGTGCTGGCTGGCGGCCAGGCCGAAGGCCCGGCGCCTGGCCAGCGCGTGCGCTGCCCGGATGGCCTGAGCCTGGCCGTGGCCAGCCTGCTGGAAGGCCTGACTCCAGCCGGCGTGGAATCGGTCGATATCACGGCATTGTTGCCGGCAGGGGTGCATGGCCGCGCAGCCATGGACGAGCTGGCCGGGCAAACCACCGCGCTGTTCAACCTCAGCGAAACCACCACCCAGGTGTTTGACCGCCGGCTGGCATTCAACCTGTTGCCGGCCTCGCTGGACGAACACCAGCAGCGCAGCCAGGATGTGGCCCGCCTGCTGGGCGATGCCGCCCCGACCGTGGCGCTGAACCTGGCCGTGGCCCCGGTGTTTTTTGGCGCCAGTCTGTCGCTGACCTTGCACGGCAGCGCGCTGGATGAAGCCGCCGTACGCGCGGCCTGGGCAGCCAACACCCTGATCCGCCTGGACGATGACAGCGCCGTGCTCAGCCCGGCCGATGCCGCCACCCGCCCGGATCTGGCCGTGGCTGGCCTGCATCGCCAGGGTGATGCGCTGTGCGCCTGGGCGGCGTTTGATCCGCTGCGCTGGGTGGCGCTGCACGCGCTGCGACTGTCGGCACGCACCCTGGCCAGCCTGCAACAACCGGCCTGAATCGCCGGTATTTTGCCCGCCATGCGCACGCACTGGCGGGTTATACGCAACGATCTGCATGGCATTTTGCCGCCATGCTGGGTATCATCCGCACACATCGTCCTGGCAGTGCGCCAGCGACGACGGGCTTTACTGACATTCGTAAGGGCAGGCTTCGTGACGATTCGAGCGAAACTCACTGCCAGCGCCTTGGCGCTGGCGCTTATCGGTGCCACTTATCCGGCCATGGCCGGCGGGCTGGGCCGCATGCATGTGCAATCCGCGCTGGGGCAGCCGTTCCGCGCCGAGATCGACATCACCGGGGTTCGCTCGCAAGAACTCAGCCAGATTCGCGTCAACATCGCCTCACCGGCCGCTTTTGCCGAGATGCAGATGGATTACCCCGAAGTCCTGCAAGGGGTTACCGTCAATGTGGTGCGCAAACCCGATGGCAAGCTGGTAGCCCGCGTACAGGGCGCTCAACCAATCAGCGACCCTTTCCTGTTCTTGCTGCTGGAACTGAACGACGGCGGAGCCCGCTCGTTCAAGGAATTCACCGCCCTGCTGGAGCCCAGCGACAAGCCCACGCCCGCGGCGCCGGCGGTGAGCACAGAACAAGCCAAGCCGGCTGCCAGTGCAGCGCCTGCGCCAGCCGCGCCGGCAGCAACCCCCGCACCGGCCCCTGCAACCAGCAAGCCTGCCGACAGCAAACCGGCGGCCAAGGCCGCAGCGAGCAAGCCTGACGATGATGGCCCGCTGCCCAGCGATGGCCGCCAGCACACCGTCAAACCTGGCGAAACCTTGTCTGGCGTCGCGGCCAAGCTCAAGCCGGCAGATGTCTCGCTGGAACAAATGATGGTCGGCCTGTACCGCAATAACAGCGGAGCGTTTGCCGGCGACATGAACAAACTGCGCGCCGGCGCCACCCTGGATGTGCCCGCCGCCGACGGCGTGCGCAGCATTCCGCCGCGCGACGCGCTGGACACCGTGCGCGCCCAGGTCAAAGACTGGCGCAATTATGTGCTGGGTGGCGCAGACGCCGCCGCCGCCGCACCAGCGCGCGACCCAGGTAAAACCCGCACCCCACCCAGCGACGCCAGCGCCGAAGTGGCCCCCCCAGACAATAAAGACGGCGTGCTTAAGCTAAGCAAGGCCGACGGCAAACCCGGCGAAGAACGCCCCGGCCAACTGGAAGAAGAACTGGTCAGCCGCGAAAAAGCCCTGAAAGACGCCAACGAACGCATCACCACGCTGGAAGCCCAGCTGGAAGAAATGCGCGGCCTGCTGGCCTTGCGCTCGCAAATGGGCGCCGAAGCCGAAAAACAAGCCAAGGAAGCCGAAGCCGGCAAGGCTGAAGCCCCGCCGCGTCCGGCATCAGGCGCTCAAGCCAGTGCCAGCGAAGGCCAGCATAACGCCATGTTCCTGCTGGGCGGGCTGGGCCTGGCCGGCGCCCTGCTGGCCGGCGTGCTGTACGCGCACCGTCGCAAAGACACCTTCCGCCGCTGGTGGGAGCAATTGATGGCGGCCCGGCGCAAAAAAGCCGAAGAAAAAGCAGCAGAAAAAACCGCCAAAGCCGACAGTCTGGCCGCCAGCACCGAGCCCGCCCCCGCTGCGGCTGCGGCTGACAGCAACGACGAAGATCCACTGGTCGTGGCCGACCGCCTGATCGAATACAACAAGCTGGCTCAGGCAGAAACCGTACTGCTGGACGCGCTGAACAAAACCCCGGATCGCCACGAACTGCGCCTGAAGCTGCTCAAGGTGTACTACGCCATGCCGCTGGTGGACAAGTTCAACGCCCAGGCCGCCCGCCTGCTGGACGCCGTGAGCAAAACCAGCCCGCTGTGGGTGCAGGCGCTGGAAATGGGCCGCAAGCTTGACCCCAACCACCCGCTGTACGCCGCGCCCAAGCCAGTTGAACCGGCAGCCAGCGATGACTTTGGCTTTGACGAAGCCGACATCGAACCGGCGCCAGAACCCGCCCCAGCGCCCAAACCCGCCGCCAAACCGGCCCCCGCCCCGGTGGCAGAAGATCCGTTCGACCTGGACAGCGACCTGCTGCCTGACGACGCCGTGATGCAGGGCGGCGGCAGCTTTACCCAAGATCCATCGGACGAGGAGCCGGAAGAAAAGCCGCTGCTGGACTACGACTTCCAGATGGACAAGGACAAAAAACCGGCCCCGGAAACCGCGCCCGCAGCCCCGGCCAAACCCGCCGCGCCGGCCGCCGCCGACAGTCTGTCGATGGACGATGTGTTCGACTTTGGCCTGGACGCCCCGGCCGAACCGGCGCCGGCCCCTGCCGCCGCCAAACCGGCCGCGCCAGCACCCGCCCCGGCGCCGATTGCCGACCCGGTGGCCGACACGCTCAGCCAGGATGACCTGGACGACCTCTTTGCCCAACCGGCGCCCGCCCCGGCCGCCAAGCCCGAGCCGGCCCCGGTCAATGATGTGCTGAGCCAGGACGATCTGGACAATCTGTTTGGCGAAACCCCGGCCGCGGCAGAACCCGCAGCGGATGACGGCGAGCTGGACATCGACGCGCTGATTGCCGCCGAGCAAGCCAAACAAGCCGAAGAAGAAGCCGCCCAGGCCGCCGCGGCCAAACCCGCGCCGAGCAAACCGAGCAAACCGGCCATTCCGTCCGGCGAAGAGCTCTCGCTGGACTTTGACGGCATCTTCGAAGACACCGTGCCGCCGCTGCCGGCGCTCGACCCGGAAGCCCTGGCCGCCGCCCTGGCCAACGCCCCGGACATGGACGACCTGCCGCCGCCGGACGACACCGTGCTGGAAGCGCCGGACATGCCGCTGGAAATCCCCGACGAAGGCGTGCTGGCCGCCGAACTGGCCGAGCCGGAACTGCCAGAAGGCGACAACCCGCTCAAGGACGAAATGAGCGAGCCCTCGCCGCTGCTGACCGGCGACATGGCCAATATCGACCCGGACCTGGCGTTTGACTTTGACGCCGTGTTCCAGGACGCCGCCCCGGCCGCGCCCAAGCTGGACCGCAGCGCGCTGGCTGCCGCGCTGGCCAGCGCCCCGGACCTGGAAGAATTGCACCAGGAAGACGCCGTGACCGCTGACAGCGGCGAAGCCGTCACCCCGGAACAAGTGGACACCAAGCTCGATCTTGCCCGCGTCTACATCGACATGGGCGACGAAGAAGGCGCCCGCGAAATCCTGGTGGAGGTCATGGCCGAAGGCACCGACGAACAACGCGACACCGCGCTGAAGCTGATGGAAAAGCTGTAAATCGTGATGGGTTTTTCTGTTTCCAGCCCCGACCGGCCCGCCGGCTCGGGGTTTTTTCATCCCGCCACCCCGCTGGCCGCCTGGCTGATGCTGGCGGTGATGCTGCCCTTGTGGCCGTGGCCGCTGCAACTGGCCGCCGCGGCGGCTTGCGCCGGTCTGGCGGCGCGGCGCGAGCGGGCGGCGCCGTGGCTGGCGGCGCGGCGGGTGCGCTGGCTGTTGGCGGCGCTGCTGGCGGCGATGGCGTGGAGCACGCCCGGCCAGGCGCTGTGGCCGGCGGACTGGGCGCCCACCCGCGAAGGCGTGCTGGAAGGCGGCCTGCACGCGCTGCGGCTGCTGGCCTTGCTGTGGTGCATGAAGGCGCTGTTCGCCAGCCGCAGCCGCCAGGCCTGGCTGTTGGGCCTGCGCACGCTGTGCTGGCCGCTGACCTGGCTGGGGCTGGACATCAACCGCGCGGCGCTGCGGCTGTGGCTGACGCTGGAAGAAAGCGAACGGCTGACCGGCCAGGCGCCGCCGCGCTGGCGCGACCTGTGGCAAGCCTTGTCCGCCGCGCCAACGGCGGCGTCAGACCACGCACAGGGCGACGAGGGACGGGCATTGACGCTACAATTACAGGCTTTGACCGCCCGCGACCTGCTGGCCTGGCTTGTCCTGGCCTTGGCGCTGGCGGCTTCGGTTTTCGGATAGCACAGTCACCCATGAGAATTGCATTAGGCGTCGAATACGACGGACGCGGGTTTTCCGGCTGGCAAACCCAGCCCAACGGCAACACCGTGCAAGATGCGCTGGAGCGCGCAGTGGCGGCGATTGTCGGCGCGCCGGTGCGCTGCCACGCCGCCGGGCGCACCGACGCTGGCGTGCACGCCACCGGCCAGGTGGCGCATCTGGATTGCGATGTGCCGCGCCCGCCCGGCGCCTGGGTGCGCGGGGTGAACAGCCATTTGCCGCCCGGCGTGGCGGTGTGCTGGGCGCAGCCGGTGCCCGAGCATTTTCATTCGCGTTTTTCCGCCTATGCGCGCTGCTACCGCTATGTGCTGCTGAACCGCCCGGTGCGCCCGGCGATTGCCGCCGGCCAGGTGGGCTGGTTTCATGCGCCGCTGGAGGTGGAGGCCATGCGTGAGGCCAGCGCGCATTTATTGGGCCAGCATGATTTTTCCAGCTTTCGCGCCGCCGAATGCCAGGCCAAGACCCCGGTGAAAACCCTCACCCGGCTGGATATCGAGCGGGTGGGCGACACCCTCACCTTCAGTCTGGAAGCCGACGCCTTTTTGCATCATATGGTGCGCAATCTGGTCGGCGCCTTGCTGATGGTGGGCAAGGGCGGCAAGCCGGCCGAGTGGATGGCCGAGCTGCTGGCGGCGCGCAGCCGCGCCAGCGCGCCGCCCACCTTCATGCCCGATGGCCTGTACCTGACCGGCGTGCGCTACCCGGAAGAATTCGGCCTGCCCTCGCCGCCGCCGCTGTATGGCCCGCGCCGACAGGCGGATGTTTGAGCGGTTTTCACCCTGTTATTTTTGCCGAGCCCATTCACCATGCCCGTTCGCATCAAAATCTGCGGCATCACCCGCCCCGAAGACGGCCAGGCCGCCGCCCAGCTGGGCGCTGACGCCATCGGCCTGGTTTTTTATCCCAAAAGCCCGCGCCATGTCAGCCTGGAACAAGCGCGCGCCATTGTCGCCGCCCTGCCGCCGCTGGTGACGGTGGTGGCGCTGTTTGTCGATCCCGAGCCGGACGAGGTGCACCGCGTGCTGGCCGCCGTGCCGATTGACGTCTTGCAGTTTCACGGCGAAGAAAGCCCGGATTTTTGCCGGCAGTTTCAGCGCCCCTATCTGAAAGCCGTGCGCGTCCAGCCCGGCCTGGATTTGCTACAATACGCGATTGCCCACGCCGGGGCGCGCGGTTTGCTGACCGACGCCTTTGTGCCGGGCGTGCCGGGCGGGACCGGCGCCACCTTTGACTGGAGCCTGCTGCCAGCGGATTTGCCGCTGCCGCTGATCCTCTCGGGCGGGCTGGAGCCCGACAACATCACCGCCGCCGTCCGCGCCGTGCGTCCCGCCGCCGTGGACACATCCAGCGGCGTGGAAGCCAGCAAAGGCATCAAGGACGCTGCCCGCATGGCGGCATTTATCGCAGGAGTTCACCATGCATCCGTATGACCTTCCCGACGCACAAGGCCACTTTGGCCGTTACGGCGGCGTGTATGTCGCCGAAACCCTGATGTCGGCGCTGGACGAATTGACGCGTGAATACGCCCGCTACAAGAACGACCCCGAGTTTCTGGCCGAATACCAGAACGAACTCAAGCACTACGTCGGCCGCCCCAGCCCGATTTACCACGCCCGCCGGCTGAGCGAAGCCTGCGGCGGCGCGCAGATTTACCTCAAGCGCGAAGACCTCAACCACACCGGCGCGCACAAGATCAACAACGCCATCGGCCAGGCGCTGCTGGCCAAGCGCATGGGCAAAAAGCGGGTGATCGCCGAAACCGGCGCCGGCCAGCACGGCGTGGCCACCGCCACCGTGGCCGCCCGCTACGGCATGGAGTGCGTGGTGTATATGGGCGCTGAAGACGTCAAGCGCCAGGCGCCCAATGTGTTCCGCATGAAGCTGCTGGGCGCCACCGTGGTGCCGGTGGAATCCGGCTCGAAAACCCTCAAGGACGCGCTCAACGAAGCCATGCGCGACTGGGTGACCAATGTGGACAGCACCTTCTACATTCTGGGCACCGCCGCCGGCCCGCACCCCTACCCGATGCTGGTGCGGGATTTTGTCTCGGTGATTGGCGAAGAATCCAAGGTGCAAATGCCCGAGATGATCGGCCGCCAGCCGGACGCCGTGGTGGCGTGCGTGGGCGGCGGCTCCAACGCCATCGGCATCTTCTACCCGTATATCCCGGTGGAAGGCGTGCGCCTGATTGGCGTGGAAGCCGGCGGCGACGGCCTGGACAGCGGCCGCCACGCCGCGCCGCTGTCGGCCGGCCGCCCTGGCGTGCTGCACGGCGCGCGCAGCTATCTGATGCAGGACGACAACGGCCAGATCATCGAAACCCATTCGGTGTCGGCCGGCCTGGATTATCCGGGCGTGGGCCCCGAGCACAGCTACCTGAAGGACATCGGCCGCGCCGAATACGTGGCGGTGACCGACGCCGAGGCGCTGACCGCCTTCCACGATCTGTGCCGCTACGAGGGGATCATCCCCGCGCTGGAATCCAGCCACGCGCTGGCCTACGCCGCCAAGCTGGCGCCCACCCTGGGCAAGGATCAGGTGATTCTGGTCAATCTGTCCGGCCGTGGCGACAAAGACATCAACACCGTGGCCGGCCTGGCCGGCATCACGCTCTGACAAGCCAACCCAGCCCGGCCGCGCGCCGGGCGCGCAATTGATGGATGATGCATGAACCGTATTGACCGCTGTTTTGCCGAGCTGGCCGGGCGCAAGGCGCTGATCCCGTTCATTACCGCCGGCGACCCCGAACCGGGCCAGACCGTGGCGATGATGCACGCGCTGGTGGCCGGCGGCGCCAACGTGATTGAGCTGGGCGTGCCGTTTTCCGACCCGATGGCCGACGGCCCGGTGATCCAGCGCGCCAGCGAGCGCGCCCTGGCCCACGGCGTGGGCCTGCGCGATGTGCTGGCCATGGTGGCGCAGTTTCGCGCCGCCGACGACGCCACCCCGGTGGTGCTGATGGGCTACCTGAACCCGGTGGAAGCCATGGGCTACGCCGAGTTTGCCAAGGCGGCCCGCGCCGCTGGCGTGGATGGCCTGCTGACGGTGGATTGCCCGCCGGAAGAAGCCGAGGCGCTGTCGCTGGCGCTGCACGCCGAACAACTGGCGCCGATTTACCTGATTGCCCCGACCACCCCGGCCGAGCGGCTGTCCGGCATTGCCCGCCACGCGCGCGGCTATGTGTATTACGTGTCGCTCAAGGGCGTCACCGGCGCCGCCAACCTGGATGTCACTGAAGTGGCGCGCCGGGTGGCGGAAATCCGTCAGCACATCCAGCTGCCGATTGGCGTGGGCTTTGGCATCCGCGATGGCCAGACCGCCCGTCAGGTGGCCGATGTGTCTGACGCCGTGGTGATTGGCAGCCGGCTGGTGCAGGCGGTGGAAGCCGCCGCCCCCGGCGAGGCCGCCGCCACCTTGCAAACCCTGCTGCGCGACATCCGCGCCGCCCTGGACGCCTGAGCCCGGCCCGCCCGGACTCAGCCCGATAGACCCCAGCCCGCCGCCGCCCACGACGCGACGGCCGGGCGCAGGAGAGAACATGAGCTGGTTGAACAAGCTCCTTCCCCCGAAGATCAAAAAAGACAACAAAACCGGCAAATCCGCCGTGCCGGAAGGGCTGTGGAGCAAGTGCTCGGCCTGTGAGGCCGTGCTGTATCACACCGACCTGGAAAACAATCTGCACGTCTGCCCCAAGTGCAGCCACCACAACGCGGTGGGCGCGCGCGCGCGGCTGGACATGCTGCTGGACGCCGAAGGCCGCTTTGAAATCGGCAGCGAAGTCACCCCGGTGGACATCCTGAAGTTCAAGGACAGCAAAAAATACCCCGAGCGCCTCACCGCCGCGCAAAGCAGCACCGGCGAAGACGACGCCCTGGTGGTGATGCAGGGCAGCATCCACAATCTGCCGGTGGTCGCCGCCGCGTTTGAGTTCCGCTTTATTGGCGGCTCGATGGGTTCGGTGGTGGGCGAGCGCTTTGTGCGCGGCGTGCGCGCCGCCGTTGAGCAACGCGCGCCCTTCATCTGCGTGTCAGCCTCCGGCGGTGCGCGCATGCAGGAAGGCCTGAGCTCGCTGATGCAGATGGCCAAAACCAGCGCCGCGCTGCAACTGCTGACTGACCACAAACTGCCGTTCATCTCGGTGCTGACCGACCCGACCATGGGCGGCGTCTCCGCCAGCTTTGCCTTTCTGGGCGATGTGGTGATGGCCGAGCCGGGCGCGCTGATTGGCTTTGCCGGCCCGCGCGTGATTGAGCAAACCGTGCGCGAAACCCTGCCCGAAGGCTTTCAACGCGCCGAATTTTTGCTGGAAAAAGGCGCCATCGATCAAATTGTCGACCGCCGTGAAATGAAGCAGCGCATTTGCAGCCTGATTACTTTGCTGCGCCGCCAAGATGCCGTAAACCATGATGCGGCTTGATAGGCTGCTTTATTGAATCAATCAAGCGAAAAGCCGTCTGAACGTTTCAGACGGCTTTTGCTATAATCGGCTTTTCTTTTCAGGCCATGCAGGCTTTTATGTCCAAACGCATACGCACCCACTACGATAATCTGAAAGTGGCGCCGGATGCCCCGATAGAGGCTATCCGCGCGGCGTATCGTTTGCTCTGCAAAAAATACCATCCCGACCAAAACCGCCATAATCCCGATGCCCACCGCATCATGAGCCTGGTCAACCGCTCTTATCAAGTGCTTTCCGATCCCGAGCGCCGCCGCGCCCACGATGAATGGATTGCCGCACAACAAAGCGGGCACGAGCCCCAAACCATCGCCAGCCCCATGCCGGCGCACCATCAAAAAGCCGCTGAGCCGCTGCCCGTGGCCAAACTTTTGCTGTGGCTCACGCTGCTGGCTGCCCTGATTGGCGCGCTGGCTTGGTTTGCCGCCCATCAGCGCAAAAGCGACCCATTGGCACCTGCGCACCCGCAAACGCACCAACAAAGCGCACCCGCCAAACCGCAATCATAACGCAAACACAGATTTCCCCATAAATCGCATGGTTATGTTTCAGACGGCCTTACAGTATAATCAAGGCCGTCTGAACCATTTGAAATCACGAGCACAGCATGGCCGCGCCACCCGAAGCCAAATACACCGAAGAAACCCTATTGTGGGTGAAGCACCACACACACAAGCTGATCACCTTTGCCATCACCCGCCCCGAAGCCTACCGCTTTGCCGCCGGCCAATTTTCACGGCTGGGCTTTCATGATGGACAAGGTTTTATTTGGCGCGCCTATTCCGTGGTGTCTGCCGAATATGCCGACACGCTCGAATACTTCGCCGTGCTGATCGAAGCGGGGCCTATGAGCGCCAAATTTGCCGAAATGAAGGCCGGTGACACAATGCTGCTCGATAAAAACGCCACCGGCTTTCTGCTGCCCGAGCGCTTTGCCGACGGGCGCGATTTAATCATGCTCTGCACCGGCTCCGGCATCGCCCCGTTTTTATCCATTTTGCAGCAGCCCGACATCTGGCAGCGCTTCGAGCGGCTGGCGCTGGCGCATTCCGTGTCGCATGCCGACGAGCTGATTTTCAACCAAACTATCGCCGACTTGAAACACCACCCAGATCGGAAGAGC
>ERZ650302.81-NODE-81-length-42668-cov-18.527539_pt1 | contig 42668 bp, 41 predicted proteins | sample MGYA00376238_ERZ650302 | MGnify/ENA primary metagenome ERZ650302 (study PRJEB26733, sample SAMN07839298) | wastewater metagenome | biome: urban; feature: wastewater treatment plant; material: waste water | place: USA: North Carolina | collected 2016-04-28 ... | reverse complement strand
TTACCAGACAGCGCCTGTCATAGCGCTGCGCGCCATGCCCGGCGCACAAACAAAAGGCTGCCGAAGCAGCCTTATCACATTAGATATCATCACTGAGAGACAAACTATCCAGCTCATCTTCTGACGGTGTAAATTCATCAATAACAGGAATTACCGCTGTATCTGGCTCTTTATTAGGATTAAGTAATAAATCACGCAGTGTTTTTTCAATTTCTTCGGCAGCAGCAAGGTTCTCTTTCAGGTATTTCATGGCGTTGGCTTTACCCTGACCAATCTTTTCACCTTTATATGCATACCAAGCACCTGATTTATCAATCAGTTTGCACTTCACGCCCAGATCAACCAGCTCGCTCTCTTTTGAAAAACCTTCGCCATACAGGATCTGGAAGTCAGCTTGTTTAAAGGGTGCCGCCACTTTGTTCTTCACCACTTTAACGCGCGTTTCGTTACCGATGATTTCATCACCGTCTTTTATAGCACCAGTACGACGAATATCCAGACGTACAGAGGCATAGAATTTCAGAGCATTACCACCAGTGGTAGTTTCTGGGTTACCAAACATCACACCAATCTTCATACGAATTTGGTTGATGAAAATACACAAGCAGTTGGCATTTTTCAGGTTACCAGTCAGTTTACGCAACGCCTGCGACATCAGACGCGCTTGTAAACCAACATGGGTATCGCCCATCTCGCCTTCAATTTCTGCTTTTGGCGTTAATGCCGCGACCGAGTCGACGATAATGACATCGACAGCTCCGGAACGAACCAGCATGTCGCAGATTTCTAAAGCCTGTTCGCCCGTGTCTGGTTGAGATACCAATAAATCATCAACGTTCACACCGAGTTTGCCGGCATAAATTGGATCCAACGCATGTTCGGCATCAATAAAGGCACAGGTTTTACCGGCTTTTTGTGCTTGCGCGATCACTTCCAATGTCAGTGTTGTTTTACCTGAGGATTCCGGTCCAAAGATTTCAACAATACGACCCATTGGTAAACCACCGATACCCAAGGCAATATCCAGTGACAGCGAACCTGTGGAGACAGTATCAACATCTAATGTGCGGTTATCGCCCAGTCGCATGATAGAGCCTTTGCCAAATTGCTTTTCAATTTGACCCAGAGCAGCGGCCAGTGCTTTTTGTTTATTCGGATCCATATTATTCTCCACAGAGCGAACTTCTTAGCTGATAGACAGCATCATACTGTCTATCCATACAGTATCAAGTGTTTTATTTACTGAATGATAACAAACCGGATAATGCTTCACGAATTGCCTGTAATCTGACTTGTTCGCGGTCACCGGAGAACAAATAATGTTGCGCATGCTGCCTTCCTTCGCCGGTCTGCCAGGCAATCCAGACGGTGCCAACCGGTTTTTCATCCGAACCACCGGTTGGCCCAGCGATGCCGCTGATTGCCACCGCAATATTGGCCTGAGAATGCACCAGCGTACCAGCTGTCATTTCGCGCACTACCGCTTCACTGACTGCGCCGTATTTTTCCAGCGTGCTGGCAGCGACCCCAAGCATTTGTTGTTTCGCCTCATTGGTATAAGTAACAAAGCTGCGGTCAAACCAGGCCGAACTTCCAGAAATAGCCGTGATCGCGTATGCTACTCCACCACCGGTACAGGATTCTGCCGTTGCCGCCAGCCAATTTTTGGCTTGTAGCACTTGTCCAAGCCGCTGAGCTAATTCAATAATATCCTTCTGCATGCTGACTCTCTCAACTGAACCTGAATCCATTATGCTACCAGCTTCTTCTGCACCGCAATCACTGACCTCTCACACACCAATGATGCAACAATATTTGGGGCTGAAAGCGCAACACCCTGATGTGTTGCTGTTTTATCGGATGGGCGATTTCTATGAGTTATTCTTTGACGATGCACGTAAGGCATCAGAGTTACTGGATATCTCGCTGACCAAGCGCGGGCAGTCTGCTGGACAACCAATCCCAATGGCTGGTGTGCCTTACCATGCCATTGAAGGTTATCTGTGCCGCTTAGTGCAGTTGGGTGAATCAGCAGCGATTTGTGAACAGATCGGTGATCCGGCCACCAGCAAAGGACCGGTTGAGCGCAAAGTAGTTCGAATTATCACGCCAGGTACGTTGACCGATGAGGCATTGTTGAATGAGCGGCAGGATAACCTGATTGTCGCGGTCGATTTTGTCGCTCCCTATTATGGTTTAGCTGCGATGGACGTTGCTTCCGGCCGGTTTATTGTCAATCAGTTCACCAAACAAGAAACACTGGCAGCGGAATTACAACGCCTGAACCCAGCAGAATTACTGTATTCCGAAACCTTCCCAGAACTTAATCAACTAGGACAGCGCCGAGGCATGCGTCGCCGCCCAGCGTGGGAATTTGAATTCAGTACAGCTTACCATCTGTTGTGTCAGCAATTTGGTACGCAAGATCTGCGCGGTTTTGGCGTAGAAGAGCAAAAAATTGCGCTGCAAGCAGCGGGCGCGTTAATGCAATACGTGCGCGATACCCAGCGTACTGCACTCCCCCATATTCAAGGCCTTCGCTTGGAAAAGAGCGAACAGATGGTGGTGATGGATGCAGCTACCCGCCGCAATCTCGAACTGACCAGTAATTTATCGGGTGGTCTTGATAACACATTAGCCGAAGTTCTAGACGCCACCGCAACGCCGATGGGCAGCCGTCTGTTAAAACGCTGGTTGCATCAGCCGGTACGCAACAAAACACAATTACAACAACGTCAGGACGTGATCACTGAATTGCTGGAGCAACAGATGATGCCGGCGCTGACACCGGTATTAAAACAGATCGGTGATATCGAGCGTATCTTAGCTCGTCTAGCACTACGCTCAGCACGGCCTCGTGATCTGAGCCGCTTGCGCAATGCCTTCCAGCAATTACCGGAATTACAGACCATTCTGCAAGACAGTCAAACGCTGCAGGAACTCGCGCAGACCATCCAGACCTTCCCTGAATTGCAGGATCTGCTGGAACGCGCGGTAATTGAAAATCCGCCGGTCGTAATACGTGATGGTGGTGTCATTGCCAGCGGCTATAACGCCGAACTGGATGAACTGCGTGATCTGGAAAGTGGTGCGACCCGTTATCTCGAACAACTTGAATTACGCGAACGCCAACGCACCGGGATCAACACACTCAAAGTCAGCTATAACAAAGTGCATGGTTTTTATATTGATGTCACCAAAGCCAATGCGCATCTGGTGCCGACCGATTATATCCGCCGTCAAACGCTGAAAAATAATGAACGCTACCTGATCCCGGAACTTAAAGAATACGAAGAAAAGGTACTGACTGCACAAAGCCGTGCTCTCGCGTTAGAAAAACAACTCTATGAAGATATTCTGGATCAACTGCTGCCGCATTTAGCAAAATTACAAATCAGTGCGGCTGGAATTGCAGAATTAGACGTATTGAATAATCTGGCTGAGCGAGCACAGACCTTCGATTATCACCAACCAGAACTGATTGATGAGGCAAAAGTCATCATCAAAGGTGGCCGACATCCCGTGGTAGAGCAAAGCCTGCAAGTTCCGTTTATTGCTAATGATCTGCAACTGCATGATCAGCGCCAAATGTTGATCATTACCGGCCCCAATATGGGCGGTAAATCGACTTATATGCGTCAAACTGCGCTGATTGTGTTATTGGCCTATATTGGTTCTTACGTTCCAGCTGCTTCGGCACAGATCGGCCCGATTGATCGTATTTTTACCCGAATTGGTGCATCCGATGATCTGGCATCTGGTCGTTCGACATTCATGGTGGAAATGACAGAAACAGCGAATATTCTGCACAATGCCACACATCAAAGTTTGGTTTTGATGGATGAAATTGGCCGCGGCACCAGCACCTATGATGGTCTTTCTCTTGCCTGGGCCTGTGCCGAGCAATTAGCGAAAAAAATTAATGCCTATACCTTGTTCGCCACTCACTACTTCGAGTTAACACAGTTACCCGAACAACAAAGCAATATTACTAACGTCCATTTTGATGCGATTGAACATGGTGACACAGTGGCGTTTATGCACACAGTGCAAGATGGCGCGGCGAACCGCTCTTATGGCATACAGGTTGCCGCACTCGCGGGGGTACCTCGCTCGGTGATCAATCAGGCCAGAGCTAAATTACATGAGCTGGAAAATCGCGATCATAGTGCACCAGAAATGAAAAAAAATGACCCCCCATCAACAGCAATACCATTGCCTTCCATGGAAGAAAATGAGTTGTATAACGCGTTAGATATGCTGGATCCAGATCAGCTCTCACCACGGGATGCACTGGATTGGTTGTATAAACTCAAAGCGTTGTCGGCCAAGCTGCATTAATGCAATAACACGCTATATTGATTAGCTGAAAACAAAATCGCCGGCATCAAAGTCCGGCGATTTTTATTCTATAACAAAACAACTTAATCAAACTGGAAAAGAGTTTCGACAGATAAACCTTGCTGCGTCAGCATCTCTTTCATGCGGCGTAAGCCTTCTACCTGGATCTGACGAACCCGTTCCCGAGTTAAACCAATTTCTTCACCAACTTCTTCCAAAGTAGCTGGTTCATAACCCATTAATCCAAAACGGCGCGCTAACACTTCACGCTGTTTGGGATTTAACTGCTCCAGCCACACCACGATGCTGTGCTGCATATCATCATCCTGCGTCTGATCTTCAGGGCAATTAATGCGATCATCGGTCAGAATATCGATCAGTGATTTATCACCATCACCGGCAATTGGTGTGTCGACAGAGCAAATTTTCTCGTTCAGTTTCAGCATACGAGAAACTTCTTCTACCGGCTTATCCAGCAAAAATGCAATATCTTCCGCGGTAGGTTCATGATCCAGACGTTGGGCTAACTCACGTGCGGTACGCAGATAGACATTCAGCTCTTTAACCACATGGATCGGCAAGCGAATGGTACGCGTTTGATTCATGATGGCACGTTCAACTGTTTGACGGATCCACCATGTCGCATAGGTTGAAAAGCGGAATCCACGTTCCGGATCAAATTTTTCAACCGCACGAATAAGACCTAAATTGCCTTCTTCAACCAAGTCTAATAATGCAAGACCACGATTATTGTAACGACGGGCAATTTTAACCACGAGGCGTAAATTAGACTCAATCATGCGGTTACGGGCAGCTTCATCACCGCGTAAGGCACGACGGGCAAAATAGACTTCTTCTTCTGCGGTCAGCAACGGTGAAAAACCAATTTCACCTAAATAAAGCTGAGTCGCATCCATGACTTTGGTTACGGTGGGAGATAGCAATAATTCGTCAACTGGCTCAGTTTCTGCCATGTCGACATCAACATCAGTAATGTCTTCTACGTCATCAACCGGATCTTGTAAATCCAACAGATCCAAATCCCTATCAGCACGTTCAGTTACACTCATGGCCCCCTCCTTGAGCTCCACAAAGTGTCTGATGAGACATGTAATGTGGAGCTATCGTTTCGGCAAATATCTCAACGGATTTACAGATTGCCCGCGGTAACGAATCTCAAAATGCAGTCTGACGTCTGATGATTCGCTACTACCCATATCGGCTATCTTTTGCCCAGCTTTAACCACTTGCTGCTCTGTAACTCGCAACGCATCATTGTGAGCATACGCTGAAAGGTAATCTTCGTTATGTTTGATAATGATCAGATTTCCATATCCACGAAGAGCATTCCCCGCATAGACAACTCGCCCACCTGCTGCAGCGACCACCGGCTGACCACGCTTACCTGATATATCAATCCCTTTATTACTCTGTTCACCAGCACTAAAACCACCAACAACCGTGCCTTTTGCTGGCCAACGCCAAGTTAACAACTTGTTATTAATTTGTTTCGCAGGTTCAGAGTAATCTGTTTGATTTTTGTCAACAACCGATTTCGAATTGCTTTTTTCAGATTTCTGATCTACAGCACGCTCCATATTAAAGGAGTCTTTTGAACCAAAAGCTGGACTGTTTGTTGCATTAGATGCGATGCCGGTAGATGTTTGTGCAGGAAAGCGAATTATTTGCCCGGGGTGGATCACATAAGGCGCGTTGATATGGTTAAACGCCCCCAATTCAGCCAGACGAAAGCCATTATCTTCCGCTAATACCGACAAGCTATCGCCCACCTTGACTCGGTGCTCAGGCAATGTAGATGTGGTCATTTTAGCGGGTGATGATGTGCTATTTGGCAAGGAATAATGGATCACCTGCCCAGTTCGCACATGATGCGTGGCATCCAGACCATTTTGTTCGGCTAATGCACGAACGTCGGCACCATACATCCAGGCAATAGCATATAACGTGTCACCCGCTTTCACGGTATAAGGCGTGCCAGGAGGTAATTTAGGACGCTCTGAGCCGATAGATAGCACCGGCAATGCACGTGCGGTATCGTTCCTGAGTGTTGGTGTCGCGCTATTACGGTATGAAGGCTTAACATAACGTTTGCTACCGGCATCCCGCACCGGAGCAGGAGTGGTATTTAATGAACATGCGGTTAATACCGAGGCAAACAGTAAGATCAGAATGCAAACAATGGTTTGTTGTGTTTTATATTTAGACATGAATATCCAGGCAGAACTCAACATCACATTAATTCACCATGAACCAAGGGCACAAAACGTACAGCTTCGAGCACTTCGGTTCTGGTTTTATTACCATATTTTTCTATCAACAACAGTTCTTGTTTATATTCACCAACAGGGATCACCATCCGGCCACCATCTGCCAATTGTGCTAACAACGCTTCCGGTACTTTTTCCGCAGCGGCCGTCACAATAATCGCATCAAATGGCGCTTTACTCGTCCAGCCAGCCCAACCATCACCATGTCGCATAGAGACATTATGCAAATCAAGACGCTGCAACCGGCGACGAGCCTGATATTGCAATGCCTTGATGCGTTCAACACTATAAACATGAGGAATGAGTTGTGATAACACTGCGGTTTGATAACCAGAGCCGGTGCCGACTTCTAATACACTTTGCGGATTACTTTCAATCAGCTGTTCTGTCATTCGAGCAACAATATAAGGCTGAGAAATGGTCTGGCCAAAACCAATCGGTAAGGCGGTATTGTCCCATGCCTGATGCGAGATGGCTTCATCGACAAAGTAGTTGCGTGGCACACTAGCCATAGCAGAAAGAACTCGCTCATCCCGGATGCCAAGTTCTTGCAACTGTTTGATAAGAAGATGAGCCACCGTGCCTCGCACGCTATTTAAACTCCCCAATCCAGGACGCTAATTCAGCAACACTGGCATATGCGGTCATATCGACCTGTAATGGCGTAATGGAAACAAACCCCTGCTCGATAGCATGAAAATCTGTGCCTTCACCTGCGTCTTGTTTTTCACCCGGCGGACCAATCCAATACACAGGCTTACCACGTGGATCTTGCATAACCAGCATTTTTTCACCGCGATGACGATTGCCCAATCGAGTGACTTTGATGCCTTTAATCTGTTCTAACGGTAAGTCCGGCACATTTACGTTCAGAATCTGATCAGATGGTAACGGATGCGTACGCAAACGGGAAACCAGCAGACATGCATAATGGGCAGCAGACGCAAAATGCGTTTCCCCGACCAGCGAGACAGCAACCGCAGGTAAGCCCATATGCCGGCCTTCCGTCGCTGCGGCTACGGTGCCGGAATAGATAACATCATCACCTAAATTCGCACCATGGTTAATACCTGATACAACAATATCCGGCCAGGGATCCAGCAATTTGTTCACCGCAAAATGCACGCAATCAGTTGGGGTGCCTTTCACGGAATAGCGTTTTCCCTCTTCGAGGGTTTCAACCCGGATCGGGTTTTCCAGTGTTAATGAATTACTGGCACCACTACGATTGCGATCAGGAGCAACCACAACCACATCCCCAAGTGAACGTAATACTTCACTCAGGCAATGCAGCCCTTGTGCATTAACCCCATCATCATTACTGACCAGTATTTTCATCGCGAGTATTTTCTCTTATATTGACCAGTTCACGGATCAAACTGGTAGCATAACTACCGGAAGATAATGAAAAATGAAGCTCTAAGGCATTATCCAACCAGCGCCAGCGTAAATCATTAGTACGTAATACTGCCCGGCGGCGTTCTTGCTGCATGCCGGCCTTTTCTAAAGCTTGCAGCCAGTCTGCGTATTCAGCTAAAACAGAAGACTCCCACGCCAAGGCATCATCTTCCGCTTGGCTGACACCGCGCCCCCACAAAGGAGCCGTAGTCACTAATTCACCAAACTCGATACGCTGAGCAAGCTGGTTATTACGCACATTTTTATCAACGACCAAACAACTGTCGGAATTATTAAACATCAGGCAGTCGCCCAGCATCGGCTCTTGCAAACAGTTATCCCGGATTCGGGCAGCAACAAGCCGATTAAAAATATAGCTACGTGCTGCTGATAAATAGATCGCCCGTTTTTGCCGATCATGAATACGACGGCCATTAAACATCTCTGCAGCAATCAGCAAGTTATTACCGTCATGACCAAATCGCTGTGGGCCAAAATAATTGGGAACCCCTAATTGCGAGATCTGCTGCAAACGTAAATCTAAGTCTCGACTTTGCTGAATATCTCGCAAATGTATGCGGAATAAGTTACCACGCAATACACCTGGTCTCAGCTTTTTATCGTGTCGGATTGTCTGCAAAACCTGAATATTTTCAGACTCGAACCCGCGCAGATCAGGATCTGGCTTGCCAGGCAGATGTAAACCAAACCATTGTTCCGTTATCGCGTGACGATCTTTAAGCCCGGCCCAGCTGACCGACGAAAGTGGCAACCCGGTATGTTCAGACAGTAATTTAGCCACCCAAGCGGTGTTTTCGCCAGTTTTGCGGATACGGACAAATAAATGTTCACCCTGTCCACTCGGCATAAAACCTAAATCTTCAAATACCTGAAAATCCGCTGGTTCAGCTTTTAACAGTGCAGACTGTGTTGGCTGACCAAAACGGTATGGCCAATTTAGGTCGAATTCATTATTCATCAGCAGCAACCAGTAGAACGACAGCTTCGACGGCAATACCTTCTTTACGACCAGTAAAACCTAATTTCTCGGTGGTCGTCGCTTTCACATTGATTTGTGAAAGCTGGCTTTCCAGATCAGCAGCCAGATTCAGACACATAGCCGAGATATGCGGTGCCATTTTAGGGGCCTGAGCAATGATAGTGACGTCGAGATTACCTAGCTGAAAGCCACTATTTTTGACCCGCGCAAACACATCTCGCAGTAAAATACGGCTATCAACACCTTTAAACTGCGGATCTGTATCCGGAAAATGACGACCGATATCACCGGCAGCAATAGCACCCAATAACGCATCGGCAACCGCATGTAATACGACATCACCATCCGAATGAGCGATTAGGCCTTGTTCATAGGGCACACTGACCCCACCAAGAATACAAGGGCCCTCACCGCCAAAACGATGCACATCAAAACCGTGACCGATCCGGATCATGCCAACTCCTGTTGCTGCAGAATAAATGCCGCCAATGCCAGATCTTCTGGTTGAGTCACTTTGATGTTATCAGCACGCCCGGTAACCAGTAATGGTTTGAACCCCGCCAATTCCATGGCGGATGCATCATCAGTCAACACCACAGACTGAGCAAGACCCGCATCTATCGCGTCAGCCAGTTGTTGAGTTGGAAACATTTGCGGTGTTAATGCATGCCACAGATGACCACGTTCAACGGTTTGTTCAATACACTGCTGTGGATCCGCTCGTTTCATGGTGTCTTTCACTGGCGCAGCCAGAATCGCGCCATCTTCTCCACGTTCGGCTGCCGCCAGTAAACGATCCAAATCAGCGTGGGTGATACAAGGCCGTGCCGCATCATGAACCAACACCCAATCGGTTTCGACACAAGCCAAACCATTTAATACCGAAATTGCCCGCTCTGGGCCACCGATAGTGACCTCAATTTTAGGATGCGTTGCCAAAGCTAATGAAGGGAAATAATGATCATCTTCCGCAATCACCACCACAATTTTTTCAATTTGCGGATGTGAAAGCAAACGCGTTAACGTATGTTCAATGATCGTCTTATCGCCTAGGGACAAATATTGTTTCGGCTTATTAGCCTGCATCCGGCTTCCCCGGCCTGCAGCGGGCACTACGGCAGTAAATGTCTGCATGACTTAATCACTCTTCGGTAGTGAACTATTCTTATTTTGCCCGGCACTGTCGCGAGGCAGCACTCGGTAAAAAGTTTCTCCGGGTTTAATAAAACCCAGATCATTTCGAGCTAATTCTTCAATCGCTTCAAGACCACTTTTAAGATCTTCAATTTCTTCTTTAAGTAACATATTACGTTCTTGCAGCTTCTGATTATCAGCCTGCTGGCGTAATAAATTTTCTGAGACTTGTCGATACTCAACGAGTCCGTTTTTCCCGAACCAGAGCTGGCGTTGAACCAACGCCAAGACAACCATCAGGATAAGGGTAAACAGGCGCATGTCGTCTCCTCCTGGAGACATAGTTTCCCACATTCCACCATAAAAGAAAGCCCCGCCAATTGGCGGGGCTTCATCATTTTTTTAGCGAAAACAGGAATTAAGCCTGACCTTTCACTTCTTTCAGACCGTTGAACGGTGCTTTAGCGCCCAGAGCTTCTTCGATACGAATCAGTTGGTTGTATTTAGCAACACGGTCAGAACGGCTCATAGAACCAGTTTTGATCTGGCCAGCAGCGGTACCAACAGCCAGGTCAGCGATAGTTGCATCTTCAGTTTCACCTGAACGGTGAGAGATAACTGCAGTGTAACCAGCGTCTTTAGCCATTTTGATCGCAGCCAGAGTTTCGGTCAGAGAACCGATCTGGTTGAATTTGATCAGGATTGAGTTAGCGATACCGTTGTCGATACCACGTTTCAGGATCTTGGTGTTAGTTACGAACAGGTCGTCACCAACGATCTGGATTTTTTTACCCAGTTTCTGAGTTTGGTAAGCGAAGCCTTCCCAATCAGATTCGTCCAGACCGTCTTCAATAGAAACGATTGGGAATTTGGTAGTCAGGTCTTCCAGGAAGTCAGAGAAACCGTTAGAAGTGAAGATACGACCTTCGCCTTTCAGGTTATATTCTTTCTTCTCAGCATCGTAGAATTCAGATGCAGCACAGTCCATCGCCAGAGTAATGTCTTTACCCAGCACATAGCCAGCAGCAGCAACAGCTTCAGCGATAACTTCCAGTGCTTCAGCGTTAGATTTCAGGTTAGGAGCGAAACCGCCTTCATCACCAACTGCAGTGTTGTAGCCTTTAGATTTCAGAACTTTAGCCAGGTTGTGGAACACTTCAGCACCCATGCGAACTGCTTCTTTCAGGGTCTTAGCGCCAACTGGCTGGATCATGAATTCTTGGATGTCTACGTTGTTGTCAGCGTGCTCACCACCGTTAATGATGTTCATCATTGGCAGAGGCATAGAGTAAACACCTGGAGTACCGTTCAGCTCAGCGATGTGAGCGTACAGTGGCAGGCCTTTAGCAGCTGCAGCAGCTTTAGCGTTCGCCAGAGACACAGCCAGGATTGCGTTAGCACCGAAGTTAGATTTGTTTTCAGTACCATCCAGGTCGATCATGATCTGGTCGATAGTAGCTTGATCCTGAGCGTCTTTACCCAGCAGGGCAGCAGCGATTGGGCCGTTTACAGCAGCAATTGCTTTCAGAACACCTTTACCCAGGAAACGAGCTTTGTCACCGTCACGCAGTTCCAGTGCTTCGCGAGAGCCGGTAGATGCACCAGACGGAGCAGCTGCCATACCAGAGAAACCACCTTCCAGGTGCACTTCAGCTTCAACAGTAGGGTTACCGCGTGAGTCGATGATTTCGCGAGCAATCACTTTGACGATTTTAGACATATTATCAATCCTCGTTTTAAGAAATAAACAACAAACAAAGTTATAAAATGCAGTTGCCGCAATATGCCACAACCACGGTTATTGTCGATTAATTTAAGTGTCGTTTCATGTATTCACCCGCGGCTTTAATGAAGCCTTCAAACAGCGGATGTCCGTCACGAGGTGTAGAGGTAAATTCCGGATGGAACTGTACTGCTACGAACCATGGGTGATCTGGATTCTCTACAATTTCCACCAGTTTTTTGTCTGCTGACAAACCGGTCACTTTCAAACCTGCCGCTTCAATTTTCGGCAACAGGGTATTATTCACTTCATAACGATGACGGTGACGTTCCTGAATCGTGTCGCTGCCATATAGTGCACGAACTTTAGAGCCTTCAACCAAATGACACAGCTGTGAACCCAGGCGCATAGTGCCACCCAGATCAGAACCTTCAGAACGCACTTCTACTTTACCTTCTTCATCGATCCATTCAGTGATCAGACCAACCACAGGATAAGGTGTATCGCGTTTAAATTCGGAAGAATGTGCACCATCCATACCGGCAACATGGCGCGCAAATTCAATCAGCGCAACCTGCATACCCAGACAGATACCTAAGTAAGGAATTTTGTTCTCACGTGCATATTGTGCCGCCAGAATTTTCCCTTCCACGCCTCGTTCACCGAAACCACCTGGTACCAAGATCGCATCCAGACCCTCTAATACTTCCAGACCTCTGGTTTCCAGATCCTGCGAGTCGATGTAGCGGATGTTGATGCTCAAGCGATTTTTCAGACCAGCGTGTTTCAGTGCTTCGTTGACTGATTTATAAGCATCAGGCAGAGAAACGTATTTACCGACCATACCAATGGTGACTTCACCCGTTGGATTAGCTTCTTGGTAAATAACCTGTTCCCATTCTGACAGATTCGCTTCGCCACATTGCAGGCCAAAACGATCAACTACTAGTTGGTCGAGACCTTGTGATTTCAGCAGTGCCGGGATTTTATAAATAGAATCAACGTCTTTCAGCGATACAACCGCACGTTCCGGCACGTTACAGAACAGCGCAATTTTCGCACGTTCGTTCGCTGGGATCGCACGGTCGGAACGACAGATCAGAATGTCTGGCTGAATACCGATCGACAGTAATTCTTTTACAGAGTGCTGAGTCGGTTTAGTTTTCACTTCACCAGCGGCGGCCAGATATGGCACTAAGGTCAGGTGCATGAACAGCGCGTTGTTACGGCCGATATCCACTGCTAACTGACGAATAGCTTCCAGGAATGGCAAAGATTCGATATCACCGACCGTACCGCCGATTTCAACGATAGCCACGTCATGACCGGCAGCACCGGCAATCACGCGCTCTTTGATCGCGTTGGTGATATGAGGAATAACCTGAATAGTTGCACCCAGATAGTCACCACGACGCTCTTTACGCAGCACGTCGGAATAGACACGACCGGTGGTAAAGTTGTTGCGACGGGACATCTTGGTACGGATGAAACGTTCGTAGTGACCTAAGTCCAGATCGGTTTCAGCGCCATCTTCCGTGACGAATACTTCACCATGCTGAATTGGGCTCATGGTGCCCGGATCAACGTTGATGTACGGATCGAGTTTCAGCATGGTTACTTTTAAACCACGCGCTTCGAGGACCGCTGCCAATGAGGCTGCTGCGATACCTTTACCTAAGGATGAAACCACCCCGCCTGTCACGAAAATATATTTAGTCGTCATGCTGAACCTGAAGAAGTTTAGGAATCACGCAGATGCGTGCGGGAGAAACAGACGGGATGAAATTATACCGCAAGCCCCCGCTCCTAACAACGGCAACAGGATACTCATTTGCATTGAGAGGAGTCTTGCGTTGCGTCAACTTCACTTCAATTGTTTAACTTGTTGCCAAACGGCTTCTAATTCATCCAAAGAACACTCTTTTACTGAACGGCCCTGTGACTGAATAATGTGTTCCACCGCACGAAAACGACGTTCAAATTTATGATTTCCGGCTCGCAGGATCTTTTCTGGCTCAAAACCAAGGTGACGAACCAAGTTGACATTGGCAAACAGCAAATCGCCCAGCTCTTCGCCCAGCGCAGCTTTATCGTAGTCAGCGCGATTGATCTCGGCCATGACCTCATCTAACTCTTCATGGATTTTTTCAATTACCGGCGGCAGCTCATGCCAGTCAAAACCAACCGTCGCACAGCGTTTTTGAATTTTGTTGGCGCGCATCAATGCCGGTAAATTGTGTGGAATATCATCCAACACACTGGTGGCTTGCGCATCTTTTTCCTGTCGTTCTTTGGCTTTTTCTGCTTCCCAATTTGCGCTCACTGCGGCGGTATCGGCAAACTCTTTACCCGCAAAGACATGCGGATGACGACGCACCAGTTTTTCGCTGATGGTACTCACCACATCCTGAAAATTGAACAACCCCTGTTCCTGCGCCAGTTGCGCGTAAAACACCACCTGAAACAACAGATCACCCAGCTCAGATTTAAGCCCAGTGAGATCGTTTTGTTCAATGCTATCGACAACTTCATAAGCTTCTTCGATGGTATAGGCGGTCAGACTCTGCAAGGTTTGTTTTTTATCCCACGGGCAGCCATTTTCCGGATCGCGTAATTGCTGCATTAACGCCAGAAGATCTTGCATCGAGTATGTGTGCGACATGAGGAGTTCCTGCTGACATAAAAAACCGCCACGGAGAACCCGCAGCGGTGAGGATAACAAGTTAATTACAGACGTTTGGCGTTGACGACATCGTTCATCTGGTTGATTTTCGCCAACATCCGGTTCAGCGTTTCAATATTGTAAATTTCCATATCAATATCGATATCAGCCGTTTGCTGTTTGACGTTGGAACGGCTGCGCATGCCTAAGACATTAATTTTTTCATTGGCGATAATGGTCGTAATATCCCGCAACAGGCCGGAACGATCGTTAGCCGTGATCCGCACCGTCAAGGCATACCCGCCGGAATAATTCTCACCCCAAACCGCATCAATGATCCGCTCGGGGTTGCGACGGCTCAGCTCTTTAAACTGTTCGCAATCTTCACGGTGAATGGAAATACCGCGCCCTTGGGTGATAAAACCGGTGATGCTATCGCCCGGGATCGGTTGGCAGCAACGCGCAACGTGTGTCATCAGATTGCCCACGCCTTGCACGACAATGTGACCCTTACCCGGTTTAACATTTTTCATCCGGTGCTGGGTTTTATTTTCTAACTGTTCCCGCAGACGGCGATCTTCTTCTTCCGCCGTCGGTTTATTCAGTTTCTGCTCCAGGAAGTTCATCAACTGATTGATGCGCACTTCACCAGAACCTAACCCGGCCAGCAGATCGTCAAACTCCATCAGGCTAAGACGGGTATAGAACTCTTTGACGGCCGCCGCCAGTTCATCACGGGAGAGATGAAATCCGTGGCGATCGACCTCTTTATCCAGCAACTCTTTACCGGCCAGAATGTTTTTATCGCGATCCAATTTGCGGAACCATGATGCTACTTTCGCGCGCGCGCGGCTGGTGCGTAAAAAAGCCAGATTCGGATTCATCCAGTCGCGGCTGGGGTTTGGCTCTTTCTGGGTAATAACTTCGATCTGATCGCCGGTTTGCAGCTGATAGGTAAATGGCACGATGCGGCCATCAATTTTGGCACCGATACAACGGTGACCAATCATGCTGTGAACCTGATAGGCAAAATCCAGTGGTGTCGCACCAGCGGGTAAGTCGACGACATCGCCTTTCGGTGTAAAGACATACACCCGTTCTTCGAATACTTGCGTGCGCAATTCATCGACTAGCGAGCCGGATTCAACCATATCTTCCTGCCAGGCCAGTAATTTGCGCAGCCAGGCAATACGCTCTTCATAGGCGGAGTCTTTGCCGCCTTGCATGCCTTCTTTATATTTCCAATGCGCCGCTACACCCAGCTCTGATTCCTGATGCATTTGCTCAGTACGGATCTGGATCTCGACTGTTTTTCCTTCTGGCCCCAGCACCACAGTATGAATCGACTGATAACCATTCGGTTTCGGGTTGGCCACATAGTCGTCAAACTCACGCGGAATGTGATGCCAAAGGGTATGGATGATCCCCAGTGCGGCATAACAATCTTGCAGGCGTTTGGTGACCACACGCACAGCGCGCACATCGTAAAGATCGGAAAAATCGAGATGTTTTTTCTGCATCTTGCGCCAGATGCTGTAGATGTGTTTCGGACGCCCATAGACTTCCGCATTGATGCCAGCGTCTTGCAGTGCTTTTTTGGTATCTAAAACAAATTGCTGGATATAACGTTCACGATCCAGCCGTTTTTCATCCAATAATTTGGCAATCTGTTTATAGGTATCTGGGTGCAGATAACGGAACGAGAGATCTTCCAATTCCCACTTCAGCTGACCGATACCGAGTCGATTCGCCAGTGGCGCGTAGATATTGGAGATCTCTTTTGCCACCATAACGCGGGTTTCTTCGGTGGCATTTTTTACTTCGCGCAGGCAGGCAATACGTTCGGCCAGTTTAATCACCACCGCGCGAACATCTTCCACCATCGCCAACAACATACGACGTACATTATCGACCTGCGAATCAGAGACATTGGCGGTATTGAGGTTTTGCAGAAAGCGGATCGCATCAATATCGATGACACCTTGCAGCAATTTACTGATCACGGTGCCATAGTCAGTCGCCGCTTTGATCACCGTCAGATAACCAGGTTCCAGCAGCGGGTATAACACCGCCGCTTTCAGCGTCTCCATATCCATGTGTAACGTCAGTAAAATACCGATCATCTCGGCACTGCGTTTGGATAAGCGCTGCTGTTCGCTCTCGTCCTGAATTAAGTTATGACAATACTCAAACACCGAGAACAACGCCTGTTTATCTGCCTCGGGCAGATCCAGCGTTGTCATCCACTCGTTTAAGTCAAAACCCGTTTTCAGGTGAGTATCACGAACCGCAACCATGAGACGTTCGTCCTTATTTTATTATTTTCGTTCAAACAAGAAGAGAGATTCAACATGCCCGGTATGCGGGAACATGTTCAATAACCCCCACTGCTTCAAGGTATAGCCCGGCTGTAACAGTGCACAATCACGCGCCGCTGTGACCGGATTGCAAGAAACATACACGATCCGACGGGCATTACTTTTCTCAAGCCAAGGCATCACTTCTTCTGCGCCAGCACGCCCCGGATCCAACAGAATCAGATCATAACATTGTTGCTGCCAGCCTGCGTTGGCATATTCCGCCATTTTTGTCAGATCAGCGCGATGAAATTCGGCATTAACCAGCTGATTCTGTTCTGCATTGTGCGCGGCTCTTTGTACCATTTCATCGACACCTTCAATGCCGGTGACCGATGCGGCATCACGCGCCAACGGCAAGGTGAAATTACCGATACCACAGAACAGATCCAAAATACGATCAGTATTAGTTGGCGCTAACCACTCACGTACATGGTTGACCAGACGTTGGTTGACCTGCGGATTGACTTGCAGGAAATCACCCGGCTGGAAATACAGGCGCAGTGCATCCAGCTCGTAAAAGCTCGGCGCTACTTCACTTAATGGTTCCGGATAGCCCGTGGTTTGCAGATACAATGCACATTGGTGTTGTGCGGCAAACGCTAACAACAGCTCTTTATCGCGCGCTGGCGGACGACCATTGTGCCGCAGCAGCATCGCCAATCCGCTTTCGGTGTCATACAGCTCGACATGACCGACATCACGCGCCGAACTAAGCTCGTTGATCAGCGCGCGCAATGGCACAATGAGTGCGGATAATGCGGCAGTCAGTACCGGGCAACCACCGATTTCCACCAGTGCCTGGCTTTGCTTTTGACGAAAACCGACCAGCACACAACGTTTGTTTTTATCGTATTTCACCGCCAGACGGCAAACGCGACGATAGGCTTGTTGTTCGCTACTTTCGATCCATGCTGGTGCAGGCAGGTCAATTTTGGCCAGTTGATGGAATAACCGCTGCACGCCATCTTGCTTGGCCTGACATTGCAGCGCTTGCGGCATCATCTGCGCGTTACAACCACCGCATTGCTTAAATGCCGGGCAGAAGGGTTCACAGCGATCGGCTGATGGCTCAATCACCTTGCGTAAACGGGCATGCGCATACTGTTTTTTCTGTTCAGTGATCTGCACACTGACTTTTTCGCCAGGCAGCACCCCTTCGACAAAACAGGCTTTGCCCTGATAACGACCCACACCGGTTAAATGGTGATCTAAGTTATCGATTGTTATTTCTACCGCTTGGGTAGGTAATGCTTTTGGTTTGGGTTGGAAAAACTGAACCATATCTCTTGGTGGCTTATCGTTAGGTAGGTATGATGCTGAAGGAAAAGCACCGGAATACTTTATTGTCCCACAAGTACGGGTCAACAAAAACAGACTATGACGAAATATGGCCTGCGCGCCCGCGTTCTCGCATTCACTATTATACCTACGCTGCTGATCGGTACGCTTTTAGCTGGTTATTTTATTTTTCATCGCCACCAGCAAATCGAAAATTTCATGATCGAGCAAGGCACCAGCGTGATAGAACCGCTGGCAATAGCCAGTGAATATGGCCTCACCCGCTCCAGTCGTGAAGATCTGCGCCGTTTGATCAGCACCAGCCATCGTCGTAACTCGCCGCTGATTAAATCTATCGCCATTTTTACCAAAGACAATAATCTGTTTGTCACCTCAAATTTTCACCGCGAATTCATGGAAATGCGTTTGCCAGATGGCAAAGCGATCCCTGAGCTGACCAGCGTGGAACATTTGGATGATTACATCATTCTGCGCACGCCGATTCTGGCGGAAAACAGTTTGAGTGAAACATCCCTGCAATCGAGCAGTACGCCGGAAGTGATCGGTTATATGGCGTTGCAGCTCAATACCGACAGCTCAGTGATCGCACAATATCGCGATACCGCAACCGCAATCTTTATCGTGTTGCTCGGCTTAGTGTTGAGCGTGATCTTTGGGCTAAATCTGGTTCATGTGGTCATTGAACCGATCAACCGCATGGTGCGCGCGGTGTATCACATCCGCGAAGGACGCCTCGATACCCGTGTACGCGGCAAGATGGATGGTGAACTTGATATGCTGAAAAATGGTATCAACGCGATGGCAAAAGCCATCAGCGAATACCATAACGAGATGCAGCAGAGTATCGATCAAGCCACCTCCGATCTGCGGGAAACATTAGAACAGATCGAGATCCAGAACGTTGAGCTGGATATGGCTAAGAAACGTGCGCAGGAAGCGGCTCGTATCAAATCCGAATTTCTGGCCAACATGTCGCATGAGTTACGCACACCACTCAATGGCGTTATTGGTTTCACCCGTCAGTTATTCAAAACCCAGCTCAGCCTGCATCAGCGCGATTATCTGAGCACCATCGAGCATTCCGCCAAAAACCTGCTCAGTATTATCAATGACATTCTCGACTTCTCGAAACTGGAAGCCGGTAAGCTGACGCTGGAAAATATTCCGTTCAACATCCGTGAGATGATCAACGATACGGTGACGCTGTTAGCGCCGTCGGCGCATGACAAACAACTGGAACTGTCACTACTGGTCAGTCAACCGATCCCGGATCTGGTGGCGGGTGATCCGCTGCGTCTGCAGCAAATCGTCACCAACATCGTCGGTAATGCCATTAAATTTACTGAACAAGGTATGGTCAACATTCATATCAGCACCACTTTTGCCACCGATCAACAAACAGTGTTACTTCGGATCCGCATTCGTGACACCGGCATCGGCATGAGCGGTGAGCAGCTGATGCGTCTGTTCCAGCCGTTCATTCAAGGTGATAACTCAATCTCCCGCCGTTATGGTGGCACCGGATTAGGTCTGGTGATCAGTCAAAAATTAATTGAACAGATGGATGGCACCATGCATGTCCATTCTGAACCGAATCAGGGTTCGGAATTTACCATCAATATTCCGCTGGAGCTGGTGTCGGAGGAAGGCAATATTTCCAATGAACAGCTATTGTTGGCCGGGAAAAATGTACTGCTGTGGGAAAACGACCCGTGGAGCCGCGAGTCTTGTCTCAGCCTGCTCAATGAGTGGAACATGCAAACCGTGTTGGCCAGTGACGAACAGACGTTTGTCGGTGCAACCTTTTATGCCATGGTGGTCGGCTTTGCGCCGGATACTCCAACCGACAAAATTCAGCAAACCGTCGATCTCTGTCTGCAAAATTATCAATTAGATAAGTTAGTGGTGTTGCTCAACTCCAGCGATCCGACACTGCATGAGCAGCTGATGCAAAACCACAAGGTTTACTCCATCAGTAAACCGGTGATCCACAATAAGCTTCTGCAAGCGCTGTTGCAGCCGTTACCACCAGCACAAACGCTGACGCTGGCGGTAGAACAGCAAAAAGAAAAATTGCCACTGCGTGTGCTCGCGGTCGATGATAATCCAGCAAATCTGAAACTGATTGTGGCACTGCTGCATGACTTAGTGCAGGAGGTCTACTCCTGCCAAAATGGCCATCAGGCGGTGGCTCAGGCGGAGAAAACCCGCTTTGATCTGATTTTTATGGATGTGCAGATGCCGATCATGGACGGTATTCAAGCCTGCCGATTGATCCATCAGGATACCTGCAACAAACAGACTCCTATCATCGCTGTCACCGCACATGCCTCGCCGGGCGAACGTGAACGATTGATGGCGAATGGCATGGATGAGTATTTATCCAAACCGATTGATGAAGTTCAGTTAAAGCGCCTGTTGCTGCAATTCAGCGACACCACTGCCGTGACAACCGCCCATTTTATTGACTGGCCGATGGCATTGGAAAAAGTAAAAGGCAAAGACACGCTGGCGAAAGAGATGCTGAAAATGCTGATAACCAGTTTTGATGAATTGTTCCCACTCATCGAAGGCGCATTGGCGGGCCATGAATGTGCCGAATTACTGGATGCGATCCATAAACTACGCGGCGGCGCGGCTTACTGTGGTGTACCGCAGTTACAAGCCAGCTGTGCCGAGTTGGAACAAGGATTACGTTCCGGCTTAACTTGCAGTGCATTTGAACCGGAATTGCTGGAGTTGCTGGATATTATGAAGGCAATTAAGCAGGAATCAGGGCAGTGGCTGTCATAGGCGGAGTATCACAGGCAGGTTATCTCACCTGCCTGTAAATACATCTTAAGCGTGCTGGTTTTCGACCGGCTTGGCATAGGTTGCTTTCGCAATTTCACGCCATTTTGGATCCATCGCCGCCATCCGTTGTTCAAACTGTGCGCGCCGTTCTGGCGTCACATCCGAGGCCTCTACACCCGCAGCCAACAGGTTAGAAGCAAACAAGCGATATTGTGCATGAATCGCCTGATCAATCACCGCGGCTAACTCTTCCGGAGTGGAAAAGCCGTCCGTCAATGGTTTACCAACGCTCACATGCACGCGGCCTTTATAACCAATAATGCCTGCTACGATACTTTCGATGTCTTCAAATTCGCTCTTCTGATACGAGCCGTTGGTTGACGTCTCATACAGTTCACGCGCTTTGGCTTCATCGCCCGGATCGTACTCGTAAGAGATCGCCACCGGTACAATGTTCAGCTGTTGCATGTATTCCACAAAACCCAGCTTTTTCTGCTTACCGGCCATGTGGAACATTTTCAGGATCGCCGGATCAGTACAATCATCACCGTCTTTCGCACGACCTTCTTTCTGCGCAATCCAGATGTTGTGACCTTCCTGCAGCGAATCCGCAATATAAGAGGAAAGTTCGCTGAAGGTTTTCGCCATCTCACGCGGACCTTTCGCCGAACGTTTCACGATGAAACTTTTGTTCAGACGCATCAATTCAGTAGCGCAAGGTTTGCGCAGCAAATTGTCGCCAATCGCAATACGAGCCGTATCCAGACCACACTGATACAAGCCCCAGTTTACGAACGCCGGATCCATAGCAATATCACGATGGTTAGAGATAAACAGATATCCCTTGTCTGACTGAAGGTTTTCTAAACCTGAATAGCTCACACCATCGGTCGTTTTGCTAATCATCTGCTCCATGAAATGGGCAACCTGCTGTTGCACATCATCCACAGTACGCACATTCTTGACACGGTTACGTAGTGTGTGACGAACCAGTGGTTTCAATAACCAACCCAAATAATTAACGGCCTGAGGAAAACGAAAGCGCACTACCGCGCTGATCAGCTCTTCATCGCTGATCAGACGCTCAATGGCGGCCGGAACTTCATTATCATTGTACGGGCGGATCTCTTTATAACGATCCAATTCATCAAGCGATGTTGTCATGCCAATATCTTTCTACACTGCGACTAAAAACGGCGCAATTCTACACGGATTTGGCATAAACACTATTCATTGACGGGAAATAACCCCAGCAGTTTTATGCTAATGCCCATTCCGCAGCATAGCTGGCGTGCAATGTGGTGGTATCAAACACCGGCACTGAGGCATCAGTTTGATCGACCAGCATGGCAATTTCCGTACAACCAAAAATAATACCTTCCGCACCTTGCTGGACTAACGCGGCCATAATTTCACGGTATTGCGCACGCGATGTCGCTTTTTCTTCACCGACACATAATTCATTAAAAATGACGTTATGCACCAACTGACGAGCAGCAGCATCTGGCGTAATAACCTCGAGCCCGTAATGCTCACGCAAATGCGACACATAAAAACTGTCTTCCATGGTAAAGCGTGTTCCCAACAAACCGACCTTACGCAAACCCGCTTGGCGAATAACTTGCGCAGTCGCATCAGCAATATGCAAAATCGGGATCTGCAGATGCGGTTGCATATCAGGCACGAGCTTATGCATAGTGTTGGTACAGATCACGATTGATTCAGCACCGGCTTGTTGCAAACGCAGCGCGGCATCAGCCATCACCGCTCCGGCTTCCTGCCAGCGATCTTGTCGCTGTAAACTGGCAATAGCTTCAAAATCCATATTCCACAGGATCAACTTAGCCGAATGTAAACCACCTAATTTTTGGCTGACTATTTCATTAATCAGCCGGTAATAAGGCACGGTAGATTGCCAGCTCATGCCACCGATCAAACCAATCGTTTTCATTGTATTTCCTTACTTATTATTCAAAAGAATTCAAAACCAGTTATTCAAACCAAATCAGCACAACACATGCTGCTGTCAGTGTACCCATGACGCGATTCCAATATTGCCAAGCGCGCGGCGTGGTTAACCATTGACCCACCTTGACACCAAACAACGCCCACATTGAGCTGGTTTTAAGACACACCAGAAAAAACACCACCAGCACCCAAACGACAGATGACCAATAGTGCTCACCCAACAAGGTAAAGCTACCAATGGCAGACAGGCTCATCAGCCAGGCTTTCGGGTTCATGAACTGAAACAACACCGCCTGATGAAAACGCCAAGGTTTCACAGTTTTTCCTTTTGGCTTGTCATTCAAATCCGGCATGCCAGCCGTGGCAATCAACCAAGCTAAATAGAGTAAATAACCCGAACCACCGATCTTTAAGATCCATTGCAAAACCGGCCACTGCTGAAACAACGCGCCAACACCTAATGCCATCATCGTCAGCATGCAAATCAAACCACCACTGATACCAACGATATGCTGGATTGAGCGCCAGAAACCAAATCGGGCACCGGAGCTAGTCAGCATGATGTTGTTCGGCCCAGGTGTGACACAGGTGATCCAGGCAAAAGCAATCAGCGACAATAACAAGCCTTGTTCCATATGTTTGCTCCTTAGAATTAATTGTATCGATACAATTAATAGAAATTACTGATTTTTGGCTACATCAATCGTGTAATTCACGTTATATTGAAGCTATTCAACGGATCAACAGGTTTATTGTCACCATGACAATCTGGACACCCCAACTTTCCGGACAAGGTCCGGTCTATCGTCAGCTGGCGCAAGCCATCGGTCAGGCGGTGGAACAAGGTGAGTTACAAGCAGGGCAACGCCTGCCAACGCATCGCGCTTTGGCCGATAAATTAGGGGTTACCGTCGGCACCATTACTCGTGCTTATGCGGAAGCGGAGCATCAGGGCTGGCTGACTGCTCGCGTTGGCGCTGGTACCTATGTGCGTGAGGAATCGCTGGAACCCGCGGTCAGTTGGCATATTCGCCAGCCCGATCCATCACGGATCGAGCTCTGGCAGAACCTGCCGATCCTGCAAGATCGCGAACCGGCATTTCGTAATGCCATGGAGCAGCTACTGGCAACTCCCGGCCGCATCAATGCGCTGATGGAATACAGCTCGGTAAATGGCGAATTGCCGCAGCGAGAAATTGTCTGCGCATGGCTAAACAAATATGGGTTCACCGCCACTCCGGAGCGGCTGTTTTTCAGCTTTGGTTCGCAAAATGGTCTGCTGCTTAGCTTGATGGCATGTGGCGCCGTGGGTGAAACCGTTTTGTGTGAAGGGTTAACCTATCCGGGCCTCAGCACCTTATGTCATCCATTGCGTATTCAGCTCAAAGGGTTGGCGATGGATGAAGAAGGCATTCTGCCGCAAGCATTGGAAAAAGCCTGTCAGAGTGGCAGCTATCGCACACTCTATCTGAACCCAACCATTCATAACCCGACCACCAGCATCATGTCACTGGCACGACGGCAAGAAATTCTGGCTTTGTGTGAACGCTATCAACTGATCATTATCGAAGATGACGTGCATGGCACCTTACCCGAAGTGCGGCCACCAGCGCTGGTTGAACTATCGCCGGAGCGCGTGATCCACTTGGGCAGTTTTGCCAAGAACACCAGTGCCGGTTTACGGATCGGTTATATGATTGTGCCATCGCATCTGCATTCTGCGATGTCGATTGCCGTCAGAGGTTGCTGCTGGATGATCACACCACTGATGATTGAGCTCACCTGCCAGTGGTTACAATCCGGGCAAGCCGATCAAATGTTACTCAATCAGCGCAAAGTGCTACGGCAACGTGGCGAGTTATTACGCCACCATTTAGGTGCACATCAGGTGCAATATCAAGATGGCGGCATGCACGCCTGGTTGCCACTACCCGCACACTGGCGCAGCCCGGCATTTGTGCAAAGTGCCGATCATTTAGGAATAGGCGTCGCCGGGGCGGAACTGTTTACCGCCGGACACTTCCCTTCACCACAAGCAGTGCGCTTATCGATAAGCCATCCGGGCGACAATATTTCACTGGATAAAGCACTGGGGATGCTGCGACAATTGCTCGATAGCGAACCCACTCCACAATGGGTGATATGAGGTTTACAGAACATGATCATTCCCTGGCAAGATCTGCCGGCTGCCACGCTAGATAACCTGATTGAGTCTTTTGTGTTACGCGAAGGCACCGATTATGGTGAAGAAAGCTTCTCATTGGCGGAAAAAGTAGCACAAGTTCGTCAACAGCTGGAATGTGGCGACGTAGTGATTTTATACAGCGAACTGCATGAATCGGTCACTATTGCACCTAAACAGACCATTTCGGCAACCAAGGATGCAACAGAATTTTAAATTTTATTAATCCTGTTGTAACAAGCGGCTTATTTCCATAAGCATCTCTTGTCATTAGTTTTTCCGCACCTTATGCTAGGTCGTTATTGCGAGCTTACGTTTGTGTTTCGGCTGTTGCCAGCTAGATCCGTAACTCGTTACTGAATTTGTGTCATTTCCGCCACAGATCCTGTTGTGAAGTTTCGATTGACTCAAAAATAGCAAGAATAGAAGAGCATGCATCGCTCGACAACGGCGCTGCACTGGCGATCAAGAGGACAGATAATGGTAATTGGCAAACCGCAAAGCGATCCAACACAGGAATGGTTTTTATCTCACTGCCATATTCATAAATATCCGGCAAAGAGCACTTTGATCCACGCGGGAGAGAAAGCAGAAACTTTGTATTACATCATCAAAGGTTCTGTTGCTGTGCTGATCAAAGATGAAGAAGGCAAAGAGATGATTTTGTCTTACCTGAATCAGGGTGATTTTATCGGCGAACTGGGTCTGTTCGACGAGAGCGAAAATCCAACCCGTTCAGCGTGGATCCGCGCTAAAAGCTCCTGTGAAGTCGCAGAAATTTCTTATAAGAAATTCCGTCAGTTGATCCAGGTTAACCCTGAGATCCTGATGCGTTTGTCTTCTCAGATGGCTCGTCGTCTGCAGAGCACCAGCCAGAAAGTAGGCAACCTGGCCTTCCTGGATGTAACTGGTCGTATCGCTCAGACTTTGCTGAATCTGGCAAAACAACCTGATGCAATGACACATCCGGATGGTATGCAGATCAAGATCACACGTCAGGAAATTGGTCAGATCGTGGGTTGTTCGCGTGAAACTGTCGGCCGTATTCTGAAAATGCTGGAAGATCAGGAACTGATCACCGCACACGGTAAAACTATCGTAGTGTTTGGTACTCGTTAAGCGTTTCTGCTTCCAATAAAAAAGGCTGCTCATGCAGCCTTTTTTGTTTTCTAATCTTCCGACAACTAGGCGTTCACCACCTGAGCGACAGCCAGCGCAAAACGGCGCATACCTTCGGCAAACTCTTCCGCAGTCAGATTCAGCGCCGGTGCAAAACGCACGACATTCGGGCCAGCCACCAGAACTAATACACCTTGCTCAATACCGGCATCGACAAAGGCTTTGGCCTTGCCAGCGAATGCTTCGGTTAATACCGCGCCAAGTAACAATCCCTGACCACGCACTTCGCTGAAACAGCGGTATTGGGCATTAATTTTTTCTAATTCCGCACGGAACCAACCTTCACGTTCCTTCACGCCGGCCAGCATGGCTGGGTCGTTGATCAAATCAAACGCGGTTTCCGCCACGGCACAAGCCAGTGGATTACCACCAAACGTGGTGCCATGCACACCCGGTTGGAACACTTGCGCAATCGCGTCACGCGTCAGCATCGCTGCAATCGGGAAACCGCCACCCAGCGCTTTGGCGGTGGTCAGAATATCTGGCTCCACACCCAGTTGCATGTAAGCAAACAAGCTGCCAGTACGGCCCATACCAGTTTGTACTTCATCAAAAATCAGCAGGGCATTATGTTGATCGCACAATTCACGCACTGTTTTTGCAAACGCTTTATCGGCAGGCAACACACCGCCTTCGCCTTGCAATGGTTCCATCACCACCGCACAGGTCTTATCTGAAATCAGCGCTTTCAGGGCTTCGGTATCGTTATACGGAATGTGCTGGATCGCACCCGGACGCGGGCCAAAACCATCCGAATAATGTGACTGACCACCGACGCTCACAGTAAAGAAGGTACGACCGTGAAAACCTTGCAGGAAGGCGATGATCTGGCTTTTCTCTTCGCCAAATTTTTCTTTGCTGTAACGGCGTGCCAGTTTGAAGGCAGCCTCGTTGGCTTCGGCGCCGGAGTTACAGAAAAATACGCGGTCGGCAAATGTCGCATCAACCATTTTACGCGCCAGACGCAGGGTTGGTTCGTTGGTCATCCAGTTACTGACATGCCACAGACGTTGGCCTTGCTCAGTCAGGGTTTTGACTAAAGCCGGATGACAGTGACCCAGCGCGTTCACCGCGATACCGCCAGCCAGATCGATATACTCGCGATCCTGTTGATCCCACAAACGGGAAGCCAGACCACGCACCGGAACGAAAGCCGCGGGAGAATAAGTCGGAACAATGACTTCATCAAACCAACCACGCGTCACTTGCGTCTGTTCTGTCATACTAACTCCTTAGTACTGCACAACGAAAAATGAAAATTTAATCAATTAGAATGCATAATATATCACCTCAATAGGTGACACCCAATAGCGAAACTTTATTGCCGTAAGAAATTAGCTAATAATTCAAGCCCCTGCTCGCTGAGAATACTTTCCGGATGAAACTGAACCCCTTCCAGTGGTAGCGTGCGATGGCGAAGCCCCATGATCTCTCTGGGTGAACCATCCGTCGGCAGTGTCCAGGCAGAGATCTCGAACTCAGCCGGTAAGGTGGCTTCTTCCACCAGCAAAGAATGGTAACGGGTGACAGTCAGTGGGTTATTCAATGCATGAAAAACACCGCGTCCATCATGCCCAATCACACTGGTTTTGCCATGCATCACCTGCCGCGCGCGGATCACTTTGCCACCAAATGCCTGCGCAATCGCCTGATGCCCCAAACACACACCAAGGATCGGCACTCTGCCAGCAAAGGTACGAATGGCATCTAATGAAATTCCCGCTTCATTGGGTGTACATGGCCCCGGAGAAATCACTAAGTGTGATGGTGCTAATGCCGCGATATTTGCCAGCGTAATCGCATCATTACGGCGCACTTCAACTTGCGCGCCCAATTGCCCAAAATATTGCACCAGATTGTAGGTAAAAGAGTCATAGTTATCGATCAGCAGGATCATTGTTACTCCACACTATCCACATCGCGACCTGTCTTGGCGCACATCATAACGCTCATCTTTTTAAGGAACCTGACTATTCGCGGTATTTAGCTTCAGCCGCAGCAGCGTTTATATTTTTTGCCACTGCCACAAGGACACGTGTCATTCGGTTTGATTTTCGCCGCGCGAGCGTAAGGCAAAAACTCACCGACGGTATAAACCCATTCGCCTTGCCAACGGACAAACTGCGAGCGCTCAAGGTGGGGATGCAACCCGCTCTGATCGCGATACCAAGCACAGAAGGTCACTTCGCCAAGCTCACCATCCATTTTCGCATCACGGATCTCCAGCTTTTCCCATTTTACGGAACGGCCTTCTGCTGCCAATTCGGCTTCACTCACTGCTGGGTGATATTCTGGATGCCAGGTACGTAATACATAACCCCAGGCATCAGCGCGATAAAACGCAGTAAAGCGCGACCGCATTAATTGTTCCGGCGTTTGCGCCGTTTTTTCACCCAGCAATAATGGCTGACAACACTGAGCAAATAACTTTTTACTCCCACAGGGACACAATTCGGTACTGGCTGACATGAGGTTTTCCAAAATACGGGCTAGCGCCTATTTTACCATAGCGCCAGAGAAAGACGCCGTGGCGATACAACAGGATTTTTACGCCTGACGAACGATAAAGCAGCAGAAATCAGCTACGCTTGGGAGAATAGAGCATTGCCTCTGGAGTACTGTCATGCCTTCTTATCAAACCCTACGGGTTCGGGGCAGAACCTTTGTCGTGGGTGATTTACATGGCTGCCTGTCGCCGCTGCAATCAATCCTGCAGCAGGTGCATTTCTCTGCGGAAAATGGTGATATTTGTGTACTGCTAGGCGATTTAACCGATCGCGGGCCTGATAGTCTTGGATGTCTGGCATTACTGGATCAACCCGGCATCTATTCCATTCAAGGTAACCATGAACAGATGTGTAGCGCCGCCCTACACAACAGACCACTGGGCATGTTTAACTGGATCAGTAACGGAGGTAACTGGTTTTATGAGTTATCAGCAGAAGCACAGCAGCAGGTGCGCGAATATTGGCTGCCCAAAATAGAAGAGCTGCCATTAGCCATTGATTTATTCACGGCGGAACAGCTGCATATCGGTATCTGCCATGCCGATCCGGTTTTTAATGACTGGCAAGAATTGTTAACGGCTTTAGATACCTACCAAGCACAACAACGCGAAACCTTAATCGAAAAACTGCTCTGGTCGCGGGAACGGATCTCGTCGGCTACTAAATCTGGCTACCATTCTGGCACCTATCAAATCAATGGATTGGACTGGTGCATCATGGGGCATACGCCTATTCGCCCTACCCCATTTTGCAAAGGTAATTGTATCTGGATCGACAGCGGTGCCGTTTTTCCCAATGGTTATTTAAGTGTGCTCGAAGTTGGTCGTGAATTGCTTTGTCATCAGGCCAGACTGTAACAATCTGGCCTGACATTCACATTAATTGACTTCTGGAACCGCCGTTAATTCCTGCCGCTCCTGCGATAACAGCCAGCCGCCGACCAGCACACCGACGCCACACAACGCCATGACATAATAACAAGGTGCCATTGGCTCATTTTTAAGCCAGAGCGCCACCACCATCGGCGTTAATCCGCCGAAGATCGCATACGACAGGTTGTAGGAAAAAGAGAGGCCTGAAAAACGGATCGCAGGTGGAAAGGCATTTACCATGACATAAGGAACCGCCCCCACAATCCCCACAAAGAAACCAACCAAAGGGTAAAGGATCGGCAACAACGCATGATCCGCGACGACACCATGATAAAATGCGTATGCCGACACCCCAAGACCAATACTACCGGCAATAAAAATCAAGCCACTGCTGAAACGATCGTTCAGCCAACCGAAGAAAATACAGCCTACCGTTAGCGCAACAATGGCTAATGAGTTTGCTTGTAATGCCATCGCAGGCGCAATTCCCAGCTGCTTTTGCAAATAGGTTGGCGTCATTAAAATCACCACCACGATCGCGGCAGACAACAACCAAGTCAGCAGCATCGAAATCACCACTTCCACTTTGTTATTACCGAGCACCTGCTTGAGCGGTAGACCTTCCACCAACTGTTTTTTGGCTTTCATTTCCGCAAAAATCGGCGTTTCTTCCAACCAACGACGCAACATCATGGCACACAAGCCAAACACACCACCTAGCAAAAACGGTACTCGCCAGCCCCACGCTAAGATCTCGGCTTGTGTCAGAATGGAATTCAACGCGGTCGCTACTAATGACCCCAGCAAAATTCCCGCCGTCAGACCCGCGGTTAAGGTGCCACAAGCATAACCGGTGCGATGCGCGGGTACATGTTCAGAGACAAAAACCCAGGCCCCTGGTACTTCGCCACCAATCGCAGCACCTTGCAAAATACGTAAGATCAATAAACCAAGCGGCGCAATAATGCCGACCGTTTCATAGGTGGGTAATAGCCCCATGAATAGTGTTGGAAAAGCCATCAAGAGGATGCTCAGATTAAACATTTTCTTGCGGCCAAACAGATCACCGAAGTGCGCCATGATGATGCCACCCAGCGGGCGTGCCAGATAACCAGCCGCAAAAATGCCATAAGTTTGGAACTGACGCAGCCAATCAGGAATATCAGCCGGAAAAAAATGCTGGCTGACTACCGCAGCTAAAAAAACGAAGATAATGAAATCATAAAATTCTAACGCACCGCCCAACGCTGCTAACGAGAGCGTTTTGTAATCATGTCGATTAAGTGGACGGTGTTTTACCATAGTGGATAACGATGATATATCTTGTGGCATAGCTTCCTCGCAATGGAAATAAGCAGGATCCTTCTCATTTAGGCTACAAATTCGCAATAACTAGCAAAATTTTGCATTTTTACAGCGCAGCAACCGCACATCCTGATTAAACACCCATGGCAAAGTGATGACAATCACATATCCCGACTAATTTGCATCTTCATACTGCGTGAACGATCGATTTTCTGTCATGAAAGCCAATTCTATACGGGTTCAGCTTTGCTTTCCCCAGTTGCGTCCTTATACTGCTGGATAACTTAATACCTTGGAATCACCACCATGGAATACAACACCTCCCAGCTTTGTGATATTTACCAGGATCAAGTCGATGTCGTGGAACCTATGTTCAGTACTTTCGGCGGACGCCCCTCCTTCGGTGGGCTGGTAACCACCATCAAATGTTTTGAGGCCAATGGCATTATTCGCCAACTCGTCAAAGAGAGTGGCGTAGGACGAGTGCTGTTAATCGACGGTGGTGGTTCGTTACGACGCGCACTGATCGACGCTGATATCGCGGCTACTGCTGCAGATAACGGTTGGGAAGGCATTATTTGTTACGGTTCCGTGCGTGAAGTCGATGCACTGGCTGATCTCGAGATCGGCATTCAGGCGCTGGCGTCCATTCCGGTCGGCGCTGATGACGATGAAATTGGCGACAGCGAACTGCCTGTTAATTTTGGTGGCGTAACCTTCCTGCCAGAAGATCACATTTATGCGGATACCACGGGCATCATTCTCTCGCCAGAACCGCTCGATATCGAATGATTAAAAAATTGACTGATTGAAAAAAGCCGGCTTCGTTAGCCGGCTTTTTTGTTTTAGTCTTCGCTGTTCATCTGGTCCATCTTGCCCAGCAATGAACGCAGACGTTCGTGCCATGCCTGATGTTCATTTCGCAAATGCTGGTTTTCATCTTTCAACTGCTGGTTTTGCGCACGCAGTTCATCCAATTCCATTTTCAGTAAACTGATGCCATCCACAGCGGATTGGACTTTCGCTTCCAGCTGTTCTAATACTTCAAAAGACATAATACACCTATACTCAATTCTGCCTTTAGCAGAAGCCTATTCATTCGGGAGGCTAGCATAGTCTGCCAACGCCAGCGACACAACTCACCAACGCAAAAAGCCTCATCCTCAGCTTATAAATAACACCAGATATACAGTGCATACAACGCGATCAACCAGAGCCACTGTTTCACCGCATAACCCAGATTCCAGACCAGCATATTCCAGGCCCTGACCCGAAAGCAGGCAATCAACGCCAGATTAGCACCCGACAACGGTGTGGCCCCGGTCGCCAAACCCCAGGCAAACAAAAACGTCATACCTAACAAAGACGGATCCGGATGTAAGTGCCACAGCAACGGCGCCAGACTCGAGGTCATGATGATCGGGTGCACACCTAAATAGGCGATAACTAGAATTACCAAGGTCACCAACGCAGCCTCAATCACACCGTAGTGGGAAATATGCGCAAACAATGCTTGTGGAGACCAGATCTGCGTTAAACCATGGATCCCGGCAGCCAGTAAACCTGCGCCCAGAAACAATACGACCTGACTCCCCATCGCCGGAAAACGTTCTGTCACTTGTTGTTTCAAGGCAACCAATACGTTTTGGCGAGGCATCAGTAACAGCGAAACGAGGGGCGCCATCAGCGCGATAATGCCGGTGATAGTGAGTGTTGGCCACCACCATTTCCCCACTAATACGGCAATACACAATAGGAGTGGTAAGCGTAATGTCTGCAGGCGTAATGGATAACCCTCAAAATCAGCAATCCCTAAACGCCAGACATCCCAAGAAGTAATGACCATTGCGCCAAAGGCAGCTAACAATCCAAACGGTAAAATACGAGAAAACTGCATGCCGGGGGCATAAGTCAGAGCCACCGCCATGGCGATAAAAAAGGGTGACCAGAATGCCGCAGCACAATAGATCCGGTTAAGAATAATCACTTGTCGTCGATCTAATGTACCGTTGACCGCCAGTCGGTCACCAACCACAAATAACACCGACATATTGATCACGGCCCCCAGCAAACTGACACCGAGCAATGAACTGGCTAGACCGCGCCAGCCGCGCCAATTAGCCTGCTGATTGTCTGATAGTACACTGGTGGCCAGATTCAGCGTGCTGACGGCGGTAAATAGCGCCACCATATCCAGATTGGGCAAGAACAGCTCTTTAGCAGAAAAACGTACACCATTGAGCCAACAGAACAGTAACAATAACAGTCCGGCACCATACAAAATACTGCACTGCCGGCGCGCCGCTTTATCCAGTCTTGGCCCTAGTAATAAGGCGGCACTCCAGGCGAGGATAGCACTAGGCCAAGGTGAAAGACCAAGGAACAAATAACAAAGGTAAAACCCCCACATACCGAACAACAGCACACCGGCAATCGGTTTAGACATGTTTTCTCCGCTAATAAAAACGGGGCATTCGCCCCGTTAGATATCTTGTTCCATACTCAAAGATGGTTTTAGCGTGGACGGATGTCCAACCACTTTCGCTGGTACACCCACTACTGTGGTATGCGGCGGCACAGGAGAAAGCACCACACTACCAGCTCCAATCTTGGCACCTTCACCGACTTCGATATTACCCAGAATTTTGGCACCAGCACCAATCATCACCCCTTCGCGGATCTTCGGATGACGATCGCCGTGTTCTTTACCGGTGCCGCCCAGCGTCACATTTTGCAGGATAGAAACGTCGTTACCAATGACTGCCGTTTCCCCAACCACAATACCGGTCGCATGATCGAGCATAATACCGGAACCGATTTGAGCGGCCGGATGAATATCCACGCCATACACCACCGAGATCTGATGTTGAAGAAATAACGCCAGTGATTTACGACCCTGTAACCACAGCCAGTGCGCAATACGATAGGCCTGCAAGGCTTGAAAGCCTTTCAAATACAGCAGCGGCGTGGAAAGATAATTCACCGCCGGATCACGCTCAGTCACCGCACAGATATCACAGGCCACGGCATCCAGAATAGTCGGGTCAGTATTCACCGCTTGCTCAATGACTTCACGCAGCACAATCGGCGGCATAGTCAGGCTGCCCAGTTTATTGGCCAGTTGAAAGCTGAGTGCCGCACCAAGACTGTCGTGATTAATAATGGTGGAATGAAAGAAGCTGGCCAGCATGGGCTCTTCCGCTGCCATTTGCACCGCTTCATCCCGAATCGTCTGCCAGGCTTTTTCTCTTTTAACGCATTTATTGCAGGCCATATTACTCCCTAACCGCATCGTTTCATGGCTGATGATTCACATGCTCTTTGGGCAGCACAGAAATGGGGTCCATATGAATTAAAATATCTGAAATCGGAAATTGTGCTTTCAGCTGCATCTCTGCTAAATCAGCCAACTCATGTGCTTTTACCAAAGGCAGATCATCATCTAATTCCAGGTGTAACTGGATAAAACGCATCGGGCCAGAAATACGTGTTTTTAAATCATGGATCCCACGAACACCATCAACGGCACAACAGATATCACTGATCTGCTGGCACTCCTCTTCCGGCAATTGGCGATCTAATAGCGTTTGAATCGCATCGTAACCAATTTGCAAGGCACTCCACAGAATATACCCGCCCAGTAAAATAGCAAAGATGGCATCTGCATTTGCAAAGCCTTGTGATGACAGCACTAACGCCAGCAATACCGCGGCATTGAGTAACAGATCTGAACGATAATGCAGAGAGTCGGCTTTTACTGCCTGACTGCCAGTGAGTTTGATGACATAACTTTGGAACGAAACCAGAATTAAGGTCAGTGCCAGCGACGCAATGCTGATCCAGATCCCGACATTAATGTGCTGCAACGGTTTGGGGTCGACCAACGCATCCAGACCATGCATTAACAACACCACCGCAGAGCCAGTGATGAATGCAGCCTGCGCCAGACTCGCCAGCGATTCCGCTTTACCATGCCCAAACTGGTGATTATCGTCCGCAGGGATCAATGCGTAACGCACAGCCAGCAAGCTGATCAACGATGCGCTGATATCCATCATCGAATCCGTCAATGATGCCAGCAAACTGGATGAACCCGTCATTAACCAAGCGGTCAGTTTCCCGATGATCAAAATACCGGCGGTAGCAGTCGATGCCAGCCCGGCAAAGGTCACCCAGCGATAATAATGTCCCTGCTCTGTAGTCATCCGTGTAAAACCGATATAAATATAAGGGAATATAGTATAGCCGACAGAGCAAAGGCCAAAAAGAAAAAAGGCCCAACTGATGTTAAGCCTTTAATATATGATGCGGATATCCGTTCAGCTGTCTCAGCTATTTTGCATAGCCACAGCAATTTCCGCCTTCCGGCGTTTTTCTGCCGCCGCCATCATCCACCAACCAATAAAGGTGGCGATAGAAACAACCAAAATGATCAGTGTCGCCAGCGCATTAATTTTCGGGCTAACCCCTAAACGGACGCTGGAAAACACCACCATTGGCAATGTGGTGGCATTCGGCCCGGAAACAAAACTGGTGATTACCAGATCATCAACGGACAGCGTAAAACCCAGCAACCAACCAGCAGCAATGGCCGGTGCAATCGATGGTAACGTGATCAAAAAGAACACTTTCAGCGGTGTTGCGCCCAGATCCTGCGCCGCTTCTTCAATAGAACGATCCAACTCCTGCAAACGGGAGCGCACAATCACGGTCACGTAAGCCGCCGTAAACGTCACATGCGCGATCCAGATCGTCATCGCCCCGCGTTGTGTCGGCCAGCCAAACATATTCGACATCGCAACAAACAACAAAAGTAACGCCAGACCCGTGATCACTTCCGGCATCACCATCGGCGCGGTGATCAGAAAAGCAAAACTGGTTTGCCCACGGAAATTACCTATCCGCGTCAACACAAAGGCCGCCAGCGTACCAATAATGACCGCCATACTAGCGCTCATTACCCCTATCGACAGACTTAAGGTCACGCCATTCATCAGTAATTGGTCAGCAAATAATTCGCCATACCATTTGATGGAAAAACCAGACCATACCGTAACCAGACGTGACTCATTGAATGAATACACAATCAGCAACAGAATCGGCACATACAAAAAGGCAAATCCGGCCAACAAAATAAAGGTACGGAATTTTGATTTCACTTGCGGGATCGGTGTCATGAACCACTCTCCTGCATTTCACGACGTTGATAACGATAGAACCAAATGATTGGGATCATCAGAATGATCAGCATAACGACCGCGACGGCTGACGCCACAGGCCAATCACGGTTATTGAAGAACTCCTGCCACAGCACGCGACCAATCAGCAACGAATCCGGGCCACCCAATAACTCAGGGATCACGAACTCCCCCACCGCCGGAATAAATACCAGCATAGAACCGGCAATAATGCCGCTCTTGGTTAATGGCAAGGTGATAGACAAAAACGTGCGGTATGGGCGCGCGCCCAAATCAGAAGCCGCTTCTACCAGTGAATAATCCATCCGCATCAATGCGGTATAAATCGGCAAGATCATAAATGGCAAATAGGCATACACGATACCAATGTAGACCGCCGCATTGGTGTGTAACAACGTCAATGGCTCATCAATCACGCCCAGCCACATCAGGAAGTTATTGATTAAACCATTATTCTTAAGAATACCGATCCAGGCATACACGCGGATCAGAAATGACGTCCAACTCGGTAACACAACCAGCATCAGCAATGCAATTCGCATCGCTGGCGATGAGTGCACAATCGCCCACGCCATCGGATAACCAATCAGCAAACAGAGTAACGTAGAGATAGTTGCGACCTGTATCGACTGCAGATACGAATCCAGATACATCTCATCATCTAACAGATAGAGATAGTTACCCAGATTAAAGACAACATTCAGTTTTTCCTCTGCATACGAAACCAGATCAGTGTAAGGCGGGATCGCAATCTGCACTTCCGCAAAACTGATCTTTAAGATGATCGCAAAAGGGATCAGGAAAAACAGCAGCATCCAGACATACGGAATGGCAATAACCAGATGCCGGCCGCGTGGTAACCAACCCATAAGAGGTAGTTGTCGCAACGTATCAAGATTCATATTGTCAGTACCACGCAAGAGTCAGGCTCCCAGCACAGATAGACTTCATCATCCCAAGTTGGTAATCCGGTACGGAAACGGTTTACATTCGGTAATGTAACAGTCACCAGTTTGCCGCTTTTTAAGCGCACATGGTAAACAGAGATATCACCCATATAGGCAATATTCTCAACAATACCGCGATCATAGTTAGAATGATCGGGAGGAATATCATCTCGGAAATGAATTTTTTCCGGACGCAACGCCACCGTGAGAGGCACACCTTCCGCAACGGACGAACCATGATTGATCTGAATAGGATGCATCAATGAGTCAGAGTGAATAACCATGTAATCCGGACCATCTTCAATCAGCGTTCCTTCAAAGATATTCACCGAACCAATGAATTCCGCACTCAGACGACAGTTTGGATGTTCATAGATCTCTTCCGGACTACCAATTTGCACGAATTCACCACGATCCATGATCGCGATACGGCCAGCCATAGTCATGGCTTCCTCTTGATCGTGTGTCACCATAACGCAGGTTACGCCAACACGCTCAATGATATCGACCACTTCCAGCTGCATCTTTTCACGCAGTTTTTTATCCAACGCCCCCATCGGTTCATCGAGTAACAGCAATTTTGGGCGTTTCGCCAATGATCGCGCCAGCGCAACACGTTGCCGTTGACCGCCGGATAACTGATGCGGTTTCCGTTTGGCATACTGCTGCATATGCACCAGTTCCAGCATCTCATGTACGCGCTGGTTAATCTCATCCCTTGGCAGACCATCCTGCTTGAGACCAAAAGCAATATTTTGCTCCACCGTCATATGTGGAAACAGCGCATAAGACTGGAACATCATATTGATAGGACGTTTATATGGCGGCGTATTAGCCAGATCCTGCCCATCCAGAATAATCTGCCCTTTGGTTGGCGTTTCAAAACCCGCCAACAGGCGTAATAACGTCGATTTACCGCAGCCAGATGCACCCAGCAAGGCAAATATTTCGCCCTTATTAATTGTCAGACTGACGTTATCAACCGCAGCGATACCATCAAATAATTTGCTGACATTGCGGATTTCCAATAATGGTTGAGCTGAAGGCTCGGTTGATGCTAAGGCAGGTTTATCGACCACAGCCATGTTCCTTATTTTTCCCAGAAACAATCAAGGGGCGCCTAAGACGCCCCTATTCTTATAGATAAATACTTACTTACCTGTTTTGACTTTAGTCCATTCGCGGGTAATTTCGCGGTTGATCTTGGCAGGTAATATTTTCAGTGCAAACATCTTGGCCTTCAATTCTGCAGGCGGATAGATGTTAGGGTTATTGCGCAAAGTCTCATCCACCATTGGCAATGATGCAGCATTACCACTGGCGTAAGAAACATAGTTAGATACTTTAGCAATCACTTCCGGACGCATCAGATAATTAATAAATGCATGCGCATTTTCTGGATGTTTAGCATCGGCCGGAATAGCCAGCATGTCATAGAACACCAACGCACCTTCTTTCGGGATCACATAATCAACCGTGACACCATTTTTAGCTTCCTCAGCTCGCGCTGCCGCCTGCATGACATCACCGGACCAGCCAATTGCAACACAGGTGTCGCCATTTGCCAGGTCATTGATGTATTGAGAGGAATGGAAATAAGCAATATGCGGGCGGAGTGTGGCCAGCAATTTACCCGCCTCTTTATAATCCGCAGGATTAGTACTGTTAGGATCTTTGCCCATGTAATGCAGCACAGTCGCCATAATCTCTGTCGGCGCATTCAGGAATGAAACACCACATTTTTGTAATTTAGACAGATTCTCCGGCTTCAGTACGGCATCCCAGCTATCCAGTTTGAAATCCGGGCCCATCACTGCCGCTACTTTTTTCGGATTAAAACCAATACCGGTGGTACCACCGAGATAAGGCATGGAATGCGCGTTGTCAGGATCTTTATCCGCTAACAACTTCATGATATCAGCATCCATATTCTTCAGATTAGATAATTGGCTCTTATCTAATTGCTGAAAAACACCGGCTTGGATCTGACGAGCCAGAAAATCAGAGCTTGGAACAACAATATCAAATCCGGTATTACCCGCTAATAACTTAGCTTCCAGAACCTCATTGCTATCAAACACGTCGTATACAACTTTGATACCTGTTTCTTTTTCAAAATTAGCAACAGTATCTTCCGCGATATAATCGCTCCAGTTATAAACATGCAGTACTTTTTCTTCCTGCGCCACTGCACTGCCCATGCTTACGGCAGCAGCCAAAGAAGCCGCCACTATTCCTTTAATGTATGACATCAAGCATCTCCTGAATTTCAAGTAATGAACCCGTACACGAAAATGATGCGATCGTGCACATCTTTACCTGCGTAGCTTCACGTGTGATATTCTCAGAATATGTCAATCATCGACATTTCTTCAGGGTAAATACCATCTCATTATATTTATAATAAATGTGATTGTATGCATAAAATCTAAGATCTTATTTAAGATCCGCACTGAAAAGTCAACAGTAATGAATAGCATAGCGATTAAACTGGATCATGCGCTTTCTGCTGTCATCATCTTCGCTTCTACTAAGAAACGTGTTACGCATTAAATTAAGGAGTACGTATGCGTCTGCTTACAGCCTGTTTTTTTACTTTTTGTTCCTTAGTTTCATATGCACAGGATTCAGAACAGATAGGTGAAGTCAGTACGGAATTTAAATTACTGGGGCCGAACCATAAAATTATTATCGAGGCTTTCGAAGATCCAAAAATAAGTGGTGTTACTTGCTATCTTTCCCGTCCTAAAACCGGCGGTATCTCTGGCGGTTTGGGTCTGGCGGAAGATCGGGCTTATGCCTCTATTTCATGTACCCGTATTGGTCCGGTAAAAATCAACCAAGAGTTTTCGCCGGGTGAAATTGTTTTTGATGTCAAAACATCGCTGATTTTTAAAGAACAGCGCGTAGTCCGATTCTATGATAAGACTCATAACACATTGATTTATTTAACCTATAGTACCCGTGTTGTGGATGGCTCTTACAAAAGCGGGATCTCTGTAGTTCCGATTGATGTTTTTAACAGCGAATCCGCTATAAATTCAAAACCATGATAAACAATAGTGAACCGATTGAACTCTGGTAACAGCATAACAGTGCTATTATTAACGAATAAAAAGCAATATAGAGCTTGAGGGCACACCGATGTCAATGGAATTACTTTTCAGTAAAATCAAACAGCTACCTGTCATTCCCAAATTATTACATGAATTAATGCAGGATTTTTCTAACGATAATGCCCAGATCCAGGACATTGCGCACAAAATTGCCATGGATCAGGTGATCAGCGCTAAAGTACTGAAATTGGCAAACTCCGCGGCTTATCGTCGTGGTGCAGAAATTACCTCTATCGAACAAGCCGTTATTCGTCTTGGCTTTAACTCACTGCGTTCATTAGTGGTAGCTTCTGGCATCATGACCAGCTTCAAAACACCCACCAACTTCAATACTGCTAAGTTTTGGGTCGAAACATTTCAAACAGCAACAATCGCAAAAGCATTAGCTAAGGAATGCCATACCGTCGATCCGGAAACAGCATTTACTTGTACTTTATTGCATAACATTGGTGAATTATTGATCCAATCTGCGTTACCGGAAGAAGCATCGTTGATCAATCTAGCGATCAGTCAGGGGACCAGCCGAATCGATGCCCAGCGAGAAATGCTAGGCTATGATTTCAGCTTAGTCGGCGCAGAACTGGCACGGCGCTGGAATTTATCTGATCGCTTTGTAGCTGCCATTTCACAACAGCTAGACCCTCTGTCATATCATCCTGTTAGTCAGGAAGCCGTTTTGATCCGCTTAGCTATGTTTGTTTCGTTCGCGTGGAATGCCGGCGTCCCTGCACATGTCATTGTGACCCGCTTTCCCTCACCGCTGGCCGCACATCTTGGTATTCAACCCGGTAATCTTGCTGAATGTCTTGAAGAACTCCACGAGCAAGGCAATGCGTTAGCCAATATTCTGACCAACTAACTTTCTGTACGCAGTGATAACTCTTTAATTTATCGCTGCGTATCACCAGACAGCTCCCGCACTGAATCATTACACCTGGCAATTATTAGCTGTTAAGATCCCTCTATCATTTATAACTCTGATTAACTCTCATGAAATATCTTATTTGTGCCAGCTTAATACTTGCTGGCTGCAGCAGTTCAATGACTGAACAACAGTGTGCAGATACAAACTGGCATACCCGAGGCATCACAGATGCCTGGTCAGGTAAATATCTCAGTTATTTGGATGAATATGCCGAACAATGTGCAGAATATGGCGTGCAACCGGATTTAAAACAATGGCGTCAAGGCTATTTATCCTCATTACATCAACAATGTTCTTCTGCCAAAGCATTCGAATTAGCCGCTAGTCAACAGACTTATACCGGCCCTTGTTTAGCCGACAGCGAATTTCGTAAAACTCTCAACATGGGCGCTGCTGAAGCCAAACAAAAACTCGCATTACATCGTATAGAAACACGACTCAAAGAAATTGAAATAGCCAGAGGCGCATCAACAAAAAATTCGCAGGATCTCAGTTGGGAAGAATATCAGTTACAGCAAGAGTTATTGGATTTAAAAGGGACGCTGCAGATAGCAGAACCTGAACCGCTAAATAAATTTCTATTTAAGAAACAATAAAATAGAAAAAGGGCGGGGAAACCCGCTTTGAATAGTTAAAAATGGGCATAAACAAAAAAGCCCTGCAGTCACCTGCAGGGCTTCGTATTTAATGGTGCTGATACCCAGAGTCGAACTGGGGACCTCACCCTTACCAAGGGTGCGCTCTACCAACTGAGCCATATCAGCACTTTTTTCCGGCTGACTTTCGTCTAATTTAGGAGCCTGGCAGTGTCCTACTCTCACATGGCGAATGCCACACTACCATCGGCGCTACAACGTTTCACTTCTGTGTTCGGCATGGGTACAGGTGGTTCCATCGCGCTATTGCCGCCAGGCATATTCGGTTCCCTTATCGCTGTTATTGACTATCTTCAGCAATAAGTCTTGGAAAGCTGTTTGATTATCTCTAATCAATCTTTAATTCGTTCAATCCGCAAACAAGCGCTTCAAAACTACTTGGGTGTTGTATGGTTAAGCCTCTCGGGTCATTAGTATGAGTTAGCTCAATGTATCACTACACTTACACACCTCACCTATCAACGTCGTAGTCTTCAACGGCCCTTCAGAGGACTTATAGTCCTAGGGATGACTCATCTCGTGGCAAGTTTCCCGCTTAGATGCTTTCAGCGGTTATCTTTTCCGAACTTAGCTACCGGGCAGTGCCATTGGCATGACAACCCGAACACCAGCGGTTCGTTCACTCCGGTCCTCTCGTACTAGGAGCAACTCCCTTCAATCATCCAACGCCCACGGCAGATAGGGACCGAACTGTCTCACGACGTTCTGAACCCAGCTCGCGTACCACTTTAAATGGCGAACAGCCATACCCTTGGGACCGACTTCAGCCCCAGGATGTGATGAGCCGACATCGAGGTGCCAAACACCGCCGTCGA
>ERZ650302.80-NODE-80-length-42777-cov-91.008848_pt1 | contig 42777 bp, 36 predicted proteins | sample MGYA00376238_ERZ650302 | MGnify/ENA primary metagenome ERZ650302 (study PRJEB26733, sample SAMN07839298) | wastewater metagenome | biome: urban; feature: wastewater treatment plant; material: waste water | place: USA: North Carolina | collected 2016-04-28 ... | reverse complement strand
TACCCTTTTTATATTCAAACTGCAATTTCAGAAAAAGATTATTTACATCAATGGAGAAAAAATCTTACAATAGCAACTATTTTAATTGTACTTTTTATAATAGCTTCTTTTTTACTATTTAGAACTATGAGAGCAAATTACTTTAAGGAGTTAAAACTTTCAAAAGAGATTAAAATAGTTAAAAATAGATTTGAAAATATGTTTAAAGTTCACTCAGCAATAATGCTTCTAATAGATGCTAAAACTGGAAATATTATTGATGCAAACATTAGTGCTTGTAAATTTTATGGCTATACACTAGATGAGTTTAAAAAATTAAATATCTCAAATATAAATGTTTTATCAAAAAAAGAGATTCAAGATAAAATTGAAGAGGCTAAAAATCTTAATAATAATACTTTTATATTTCCTCATAGATTAAAAAGTGGTGAAATAAAAACTATTGAATCAAATACTTCACCAATAAAGACAGAAAAAGGAAAAATTCTTTTTTCAATAATAAAAGATATAAGCAAACAAATAGAGTTAGAAAAAGAGATTCAAGAAGAGAAAGAGAGATATAAAAATCTTACTAACTACTCATCAGATGCTATTTTTATTTTAAATATAGAAGATGGAAAATTAGTTGAATTTAATAAAAGAGCTAGAGATTTTCTTGGATATGATAATAATGAGATGAAAGAACTTACAATTTTTGATTTGGATTTAGATATTAATAGTTTTGAAGAGTATCAAGATGTTGTTTCAAAGATTAATGAAATACCTATTTATTTTGAAAGAGTTCATAAAAGAAAAGATGGTAGTGAATATCATGCTGGTATTACCTCTGTAAAGATAAAATTAGGAGAAAAAGAGTATTTTTATGCTTCTATTAGAGATATTACTGAGCAAAAAGAGATTGAAGCAAAAATTCTTGATACAACTTTAAAACTAGAGTTAGCAACTACAGCTTCAAAACAAGGTATTTGGAGATTAAACTTTGCAACTAATAGTTTAGAGTTAGATGACAATATGTATAAAATCTATGGAATAACTCCACAAAAAGATATAAATAATTATGAACTTTTTAGAAATAGAATTCTTAAAGAAGATTTACCTATTGTAGAAGAAAAAATAAATATTGCCAAAGATACAAATGGTACTTTTGATACTATATTTAGAATAAAAAGATTTGATAATAATGAAATAAGGTATATTAAAGTATCAGCAATTTGTCAATTTGATGAAAATGGAGATAAAATTGCAATGGTTGGTTCAAACATTGATGTAACCGAATTAGAAATTGCTAAAATAAAAGCTTTAAAAGCAAATGAAGCAAAATCTAAATTCTTAGCTAATATGTCTCATGAGATTAGAACTCCTCTTAATGGAACAATTGGACTTATAAATTTAGTTTTAGATACTCCTTTAAATCCTTTACAAAATGATTATTTAAATAAAGCTATTCAAGCTTCAAACTCTCTTTTAAATATTATTAATGATATTTTAGACTATTCAAAAATAGAGATAGGAAAATTAGATATTTTAAAAGAGCCATTTTATTTAAACCAACTTTTGGAAAATATATCTAATATTTTTGGTTACAAAATTTATGAAAAAGGTTTAGAATTTAGCTTTACTGTTGATCCTAAAATCAATAATAATCTAATTGGAGATAGTTTAAGATTAACTCAAATATTAAATAACTTTATTGGAAATGCTATTAAGTTTACTCAAAAAGGTTATGTTCATGTAGATATAAATCTTATTAGAAAAAATGAAAATAAACTTCTTTTAGACTTTAGTGTAAAAGATACAGGAATTGGAATAGCTTTAGAAAATCAAAGTAAACTTTTCAAAGCATTTAATCAAGAAGATAGTTCAACTACAAAAAGATTTGGTGGAACAGGGCTTGGTCTTGTAATAGCAAAACAACTTGTAGAATTAATGGATGGAGAGGTATATTTTAGCAGTATAAAAGATAAAGGAAGTACTTTTGGTTTTAAAATTGAGCTTGAATATATAAAAGATACCATAGTTATAAAAGAGAATTTAAAAACTTATGTAGATTCTAATTTCTTAATAATAGATGATAGTGAGATAGATAGAGATTATTTAAAAAAGGTATTATCATCATGGAAAATAGACTCTTTAAGTGCATCTAATGGTTTAGAAGCTTATGAAATAATAACTCGTGAAAAAATAGATTACATAATAGTAGATTGGCATATGCCAGAACTAAATGGCTTAGAACTTCTAAAAAAACTTCAAGATAATAATATAAATATACCTAACATTTTAATGATAACTGCTCATAATAAACAAGAGCTTCTTAATGAGGCACAAAATAGTAATATTTATATTGAAAAAATTATTGAAAAACCTTTTACTCCATCTACTTTATATAATACAATTTTTGATAAAAAAATAGAGAGCAAAAGAGTAGAGAGTAAAAAAATGAAATTAATCTCTTTAAAAAAAGCTTTAATTGTTGAAGATAATGAGATTAATCAACTTGTTACAAGTCAAATGCTAGAAAGTATTGGATTTGATATTGATATTGCAAATGATGGTCTTGAAGCTGTAGATATGGCAAATAAATCTAATTATGATATTATTTTTATGGATTTACAAATGCCAAATATGGATGGATTTGAAGCTACTAAAAAAATTAGAGAGTTTAATAAAAACACTCCTATTGTAGCACTTAGTGCTGCTGTTATGGATAAAGATAAAGAGCTAACTTCATTAGCAGGTATGAATAACCATCTTGCAAAACCTTTAATTCGAAGTGAACTTGAATCAATATTAAAACAATATTTTGAGATGGAATTGATAGATAATAAGTTAAATAAATCTAATACTATTTTTATAAAAGGTATCAATATTTCATCTGTAATTGAAAACTACAATACAGATATAAATGATATTTACAGAATGTATGAAAAATTTTATAAAGAGTATAAAGATATAGATAAAGATTTAGCATCTTTGAAAAATAGTGAAAAAGAGTACTTTGAATACCTTCATAAATTAAAAGGAGTTAGTGGTAACCTTCATATTCAAGAAGTTTTTGAGACTTCTAAAAAGATTTATGACAATAAAGAACTATCATTTTCTAATCATCTTATTGAAATTACTAAAAATATTTGTGAGAATATAGAGAGCTCTATTCTTCCAATATTAAAAAGTAGTCAAAAAGATATAAAAACTTTAGATTTAAAAGAGTTAAAAAATGGTATTGAAAAATTAATTGTAGATTTAAAAGATTATGAATATATATCTAGTGAGAAGATTGGTTTACTTTTAGATAATTTAAAAACTCTTTTACCCAAAAAAGATATTGATTTATTAAATAAATCATTTGAAAAAAGTGATAATGAAACAGTTATCTCTTTATTAGAAAATATTTTAAAGGATTTAAATGCAAAATAAAAATACCATTTTAGTTGTTGATGATCAATCTATTAATATTGATTTTATTGTTACTAATTTTAAAGATAAATATAATATCAAAGTAGCATCAAATGGTGAAATGGCTTTGAAAGTTTTGGATAAATTTGAGATAGATTTAGTTTTATTGGATATTCAAATGCCAATTATGGATGGTTATGAAACTATTAAAGAGATTAAGAAACAAGATAGATTCAAAGATTTACCTGTTATTTTTTTAACAGCAAAAACAGATAGTGGCTCTTTAATAAAAGGGTTTGAATTAGGTGCAAAGGATTATGTAAGAAAACCTTTTAATACTAAAGAGTTGAATGTAAGAGTAAATAATCATTTAGAGACATATAAATTAATTAAAAGATTAGAACTATCTTATAAAAACCTAGAAAAACTATTAGATACCCAAGCTAATATTGTGATTTTAACAAATGGTGAAGAGTTGAAGTTTGCTAATCGTAAATTTTTTGAGTTTTTAAACTTTGAGAATTTGGAAAAATTTAAAGAAAAACACAAATGTATTTGTGAATTTTTTATAGAAGATGAGAACTTTTTTCATCTCAAAAAGATTGAAGAAGGTGCAAACTGGCTAGATGAAATAAGCTTACTAGAAGATTCACAAAGAGTAGTGTTAATTAAAAATGAGACAAAAGAGTTGGCTTTCTCTGTATCAATAAATCAATATGATATAGATACAATGATTGTAAATTTTACGGATATATCTGAAACTTTTAACCAAAAAATGATATTGGAGAAAAAAATTCTTCATGATAAACTAACAAATGCTTACAATAGAGAGTTTTTTGATCAAAATTATAAAAAGTTTATATCAGAATATAGTAGTTCAAACTCAAAACTAGCAATAGCTATGTTAGATATAGACCACTTTAAATTAGTAAATGATAATTATGGTCATGATATTGGAGATCAAGTATTAATTCAATTTGTAGATACTCTTCATAAAAACTCTAGAAAAAATGATATTTTAGTTCGTTGGGGTGGAGAAGAGTTTATAATGATTTTAAAAATAGATGAAGTCTCTAATCTTCAAAAAATATTAGAATCTTTAAGAAAATCTATAGAGTCTTTTGATTTTAATACAGTTGGACATAAAACTTGCTCTATAGGTGGAACTATTTACTTAGAAAATGAAGATATATTAAAAACCATAAAAAGAGCAGATGATGCGGTTTATAAAGCAAAAGAGTTAGGAAGAAATAAGGTTGTAATTTTTTAATTTATTATAAAAAGTTAAAAAATTACCAGAAGTTATAAAATACTTAAAATTAAAAATTTAGTTATAATATTTAAATCATATAAAGGCGGATGCATGAATATAGAGAATATGAAAATCATTTCTATTGATGATAATAAAACAAACCTACTAATTATTGAAAGCTATGCAAAAATTCTTAAACTTAATATCTCTAGTTTTTTAAATCCTCTAGAGGCAGTAGAAGAGTTAGAAAAAAATGATTATGATTTGATTATTGTTGATTATATGATGCCTGAAATGAATGGAATTGAAGTTATACAAAAGGTTAGAGAAAAAAATGAAACAATTCCAATTATTATGCTAACTGCTGTTGGTGATGATATGGAACTTCAAATAAAAGCTTTGGAAGTTGGAGCAAATGATTTTTTAAATAAACCAATAAATGCTCCTGCTTTTAAAGCAAGAATTATAAATATGTTAAAGCTTAGAAAAGCTCAACTTCTTATTGAAAATAAAGCACTATTACTTGAAGAAGAGGTAAAAAAAGCTACATTAAGACTTAAAGAATCAGAACATGAAGCTTTACAAATGCTAGGAAAAGCATCTGAATATAAAGATCCTGAAACAAATGCTCACACAAAAAGAGTATCTCATTATTGTAAGCTTTTGGCAAGTGCTTATGGTTTAAGTGAAGAGCTTCAAGACATAATTTTTTATGCATCAGCTTTTCATGATATTGGGAAAATTGGTATTCCTGATTCTATTTTACTTAAGCCTGGAAAATTAACTGATGATGAATTTGCTATTATGAAACAACACGCTTCCATAGGTTATGAAATTTTAAAAGGTTCAAAAAGTAAATATTTAAAAGCTGGTGGAGTTATTGCATATAACCATCACGAAAAATATGATGGAACAGGTTATCCAAATAAACTTCAAGGCGAAAATATCCCTATTTTTGGACGAATTACAGCTATTGCAGATGTGTTTGATGCGCTAACTTCATCAAGACCATACAAAAAAGCTTGGGAAATTGATGATGCATTTAAACTACTTATAGATGAAAAAGGTAAACATTTTGATCCTATTTTAGTTGATATGTTTATTCAAAATAAAGAAGAGGTAATAACTATTTTTAATAGGTTTAAAGAAGAAGATTTATGAAATTTTTAAGATTTATTTATAAAGTTATTATAAATCCGATTATTGGACCTATTGTTGTTGCTTCTACTGCTTTAATACTATTAGCTATCTTTTATCTTCCATCTTTATCTTTAAATAACCAAAAGGAAAAAATAACTAGAGAATCTAAAGAGATGGTTGAACACTTAAAAACATTTAGAAGCTATTATAACGAATTTGTAGTATCCAAAGTAAAAAACTTACCAGATATAAAAGTTGATTATAATCATGAATATAGTTCAAATACTATACCTCTTCCAGAAACAACCATTCATAATATTAGTCAAAAATTATCACAAAATGAGAATGTCAAAGTTAATTTTTTTAGTGATTATCCATTTCCAAATAGAGCAAATAGAGTTTTAGATGAATTTCAAAAAAATTCAATTAAATTTTTAAGAGAAAACCCAAATGAAATTTTTATAAAACAAGATATAGTTGATAATAAAGAGGTTATTCGTGTAGCATTATCTGATACTATGGGTTCAAATAGTTGTTTGGCTTGTCATAATGGAAGAGCTGATAGTCCAAAAAAAGATTGGAAACTTGGTGATGTAAGAGGTGTTTTAGAAGTTGTTATGCCAATTCACGAGGAGTTTGTTTTAAGTTCAATTCACACGAGAAATATATTAATTTTTATGCTTTTAGTGATTTTATCTTTTATAATTCACTATACTATTTTGTATCTACTTAAACAAAAAGAGACAAAAGAACAAACAAAAAAACTTCAAGATGAAGTAGAAAAACAGACAAAAGATTTAAAAGATAGCAATAGGCTACTTTTGGAACATAAAAAAGCTGTTGATGCAAGTGCTATTGTCTCAAAAGCTGATTTAAATGGAAATATAACTTATGTAAATAGTACTTTTTGTGAAATATCAGGTTATAGTAAAGAGGAATTAATTGGAAAACCTCATAATATAGTTAGACATCCTGATAGTCCAAAAGAGTTATTTAAAGAACTTTGGAGCACTATTAAAAATAAACAGGTATTTAAAGCAAATATAAAAAATAGGAAAAAAGATGGTTCAGATTATTTTGTTTCAAGTACTATAGTTCCTATTTTAGATAATAATGGCGATATTATCGAGTATCTCTCTTTAAGATATGATATTTCAGAGCTTGTAAAAGCTAAAGAGAAAGCTCAATTTGCGGAGCAAGTAAAATCAACATTTTTAGCAAATATGAGTCATGAAATAAGAACTCCTTTAAATGCAATTATTGGTTTTTCAGATATTTTATGTGAATCAAATTTGGATATAAAAGATAAAGAGAGTGCAAAAATAATTTCAAAAAGTGCAAAATCTCTTTTAAATATTATTAATGATGTTCTTGATATATCAAAAATAGAAAATGGTAAATTAGAGCTAGAACATCACACTTTTTCTTTATTTGATTTAACAGAGAGTATTGTTGAGCTATTTTCTGTTAGTGCAAAAGATAAAAATATAAAATTTATATATGAAGTTGACCCAAATCTACCAGATTTAATAATAAGTGACTCTACAAGATTACAGCAGGTTATATCTAACTTATTAAGTAATGCTATCAAATTTACACCTAGGTTTGGAAAAGTAAATTTTGATATTCAAGTTATTTCAAATAATTTAGAAACTAAAAAATCTGTTGTAATTTTTAAAATAAAAGATAGTGGTATTGGAATGACTTCTGAACAATTGAAATTAATTTTTAAACCATTTTCACAAGCAGATAGTGGAATTAGTAGAAAATTTGGTGGAACTGGTTTAGGTTTATCAATTTGTAGTGATATTATAAAAAAGATGGGTTCTAAAATTGAAGTAAATAGTATATATGAAAAAGGTAGTGAATTCTCATTTAAATTAGAGTTTGAAACTATTCCAAAAGAGGACTCTTCTAAAATAAAAAGTAATATAGATTTTGCTATTTATAGTGCAAATCCAAATATTATTAAAATAAAAAATATTACAAAAAATTATTTAGAAAAGATAGGTAATGTTTTTGATTTTAGTGAAGATATTGATAAAAAAGCATCTCTACTCTTTTGTTTTGGAGGAGATGAATTAGCATCATTTTTACAAATATTTACAACAAAAAATCCAAATGGAAAAATTGTTTATGTTGGTGATAAAACTAGATTAAGCCCTTTTACTTTACTTATGATAGATTATATAATTGAACTACCTATTTATGGTTCAAAAATATATAATATTGTAGCTCAAAACTCTAATTTACATTGTAGTGTAATAGATACTTCAAAAAATGATAAAGAGTTTAAAGCAGATGTTTTAGTTGCAGAAGATAATCCAAACAATCAAAAATTAATAGAGATATTACTAAAAAAAGTTGGTATTAATCCTGTAATTGTTTCAAATGGAAAAGATGCTGTGGAAGAGTATAAAAAACAAGATTTTGATCTAATTTTAATGGATATAAATATGCCAATTTTAGATGGTATTTCAGCAATGAAACAAATAAAAATTTTAGAAAAAAATACAAACTCTAAAAAAACTCCGATTATTGCATTAACAGCGAACTCAATTGCTGGAGACAAAGAGAGATATTTACAAGAAGGTATGGATGGTTATTTATCAAAACCTATTGAGTTTGATAAACTTGTCTCTATTTTAAGAGATTTTCTTCAAAAGCAACCTTTAGAAGATAAACAAATTAAAAAGAATTTAAATATTTTAGAGACTACGAAAATATCAAAATTTAATAAACAAGATGCTATGAAACAACTATCTTTAGATGAAAGTACTGTTGATATGCTATTAGACAATCTCTTTTTAACACTTGATAGTGATATAGAAAATTTACAAAAAGCGATTGATGATAAAAATAGTGATCACATTGTAAAATTTTCTCACTATATAAAAGGGGCTTGTTCATCTTTAGCGATGAATGAAGCTTCTTTAATTTTGGAAGATATTGAGAAAAAAGCTCTAAAAGGAGAAGTTGATTTTAATTTAGATGAATTAAAATCAATACTTAAAGATATTCAAGACTCTTTATGAGACAAAAAAAATTAATTAGAAGTTTTAAAAACTTCTAATTAGACTACTCATAAATTGCTTTATGCTCTATTTTAGTACACTTATTTTGTACAACTTTTAATCCATTATCAAGAGCTTTTTGTGCAGCTTCATTATTTGAAAGTCCTAGTTGAAACCAGACAGTTTTTATATTTTTCTCATTTTTTAAAACTAAAACTTCATCTACAACTTTTGCTATAGCATCAGGTTTTCTAAAAATATCAACAATATCAATATCAAAAGGTATTTCAGACAAACTTCTATAAACTTTTTCACCCAAAATCTCATCCTCTTTTGGATAAATTGGAACTATTTTAAAACCAGCATTTTGCAAATACTGCGCAACTCTATAAGAAGCTTTTTCTTTGTCAGGAGAGAGTCCAACTATTGCAATAGTTTTTGTCTCTTCAAAAATTGCTTTTATTTCATCTTTATTTGAATTTACTGTTGGAAATTCACACTCCATTTTATTCTCCTTATTTTAGATTGTTTAACTTATTTTGAATATATGCTCTAACTTCTTGCAAGTTTATTGTATCTATAAAATCATCAAATTTGCAACCACTTGCATTTACATGTCCACCACCATTTGCTAATTTTGAAGCTAATTGCGAAACATCAAGTTTACCATCTGCTCTAAAAGAGGCATTTCCTTTTCTACTTATATCTATAAAAAAGTCATAATCACTATTTGCTCTTAAAAAGCTATTTGCAGGAATTGAAATAGCTCCAAGACAATATGTCATAAGACCTTTTTGACCATTATAATATATTGTTAAATCATCTTTTATCTTATCAAGTGATTTAACTAAATATGAAGCACTTAAATTATCTAAAGTATCATCAAATCCATCTTTTAAAAACTCTTTTTTCAAAAAGTGTACGCTATTATCCAAAACAATAGGAGCATCTTTAAGAGATAAAAATCCTATAGAATTTTTTAGTAAATAAAATTTAAAATCTCTATCAAGAGAGTTAAAAAGTATAGAGTTTATCTCTCTTGCTTTTGTAACCATCGACATTAAAACTTTTCCAAATTCAAAATTCTTTTTCTCATTTTCAAGCCAAATATCTACAGCATTTACAGTATCAACCCACTCTTTATAATCATTTAAAGGTGCTTTAAACTCTTTTAAAAGATAATCAAAAACAATTTTTGTAGCACATCTTTTATCATCTAAAAAATACCAATCATATTTTGCCGCACTTGATTTTCCAGTTATATGATGATCTAAAAGTTGTAAAGTTATATCAAAACCATCATCTTTTAAAGATTTTATATCTTTATCAAGCTCATCGCTTTCTTGTTGGTTTAAATTTAAATCACTTATTAGAAGTAGTAATTTTTCATCTTGATAATTTTTAATTTCTGTTATAACTTGTTTTATTGCTTGTTTTACTTCTAAACCATAGTTTGCATTATAAAAATGTTTTTTAGAAAATACCTCATTTGTCAAAAATTGACAAGCGTAACCATCTAAATCTGTGTGGGAAATATGAAAAAGTCTTATATTATTCATGTTCTATATCTTTCAATGTTAATTTTGCTAAAAGGTCATTTACTTTGAATTGTAGATTATTTAAAAGTGGCCAAATAGTACAAATTTTCGCTTTATTATTTGGACAAGAACTTATTGCATCTGAACATTCAAAAACCATAGGATTTTTCTCTTCAGCAGCAACAACAATTTCTAAAATTGTTAGCTCTTCTATTGGTTTATTTAAAACAAAACCACCATTTACACCTCTGTGAGATATTACTAAATTTGCTTTTGCTAGATTTTGCATAATTTTTGCTAAAAATGATTTTGAAATTTGTAACTCTTTTGATAGAATATCGACATTTATAGGCTCTTTATGCTTTGATATAGATAGCAAAGATAACAATGCGTATTCACTCTTTTTTGTTAATAACATTTTTTATCCAATATAAAATTTTATTTATATTGTACAAAAGTTCTTATTAATTTTAAGTTTCCATAAAAAAAGGGATTATGGAAACCATAATCCCTTTTCAAAGTTTAAAGTCTAAATTTATTTAGCTCTAATTCCTAAGCTCTCAACTACAGATGTAAATCTTGCATAGTCTGATTTTTTTAAGTATGATAAAAGTTTTTTTCTTTTTCCTACCATTTTAAGTAGTCCAAGTCTTGAAGAGTGATCTTTTTTAAATACTTTTAAGTGTTCTGTTAAAGTTTTAATTTGCTCACTTAATAGTGCAATTTGAACCTCAGCTGAACCTGTATCTCCATCTTTTCTTCCATATTTTGCGATAATACTTGCTTTTACTTCCTGATCTAAAGCCATTTTGACCTCCTAATAGGTATATTTATTTTTGTTCTATTTAAAATAGGCGCGAATTTTATATAAAGTTTGCTTTATATTTACTTTAAAATTATATTTTTATTATCCACCAGTTTCATAAAAAGCTCTACTTGATACTTTATTATCATCTTTATTTGACCATTTATTCTTTTCTGGTTTATTTTGAAGAACTTTTTTAAGAATCAAAGTTGCTTCATCAATTTGATTATTTTTTATTGCATCTTTTATACTAAGAGCATCTTCAAAATATAAACAAGGGATTAAAAACCCTTCAGCTGTTAATCTTATACGATTACAAGAAGCACAAAAATCATCTTTATGTGGTTCAATAATTCCAAACTCATATCCATCTTCTAATCTATAATATTGAGCTGGTGAGCTATTATCTCTTGGAACTTTTATTATATTTTTATATTTTTTTGAAATAATCTCTAAAATCTCATCAGAGTTTAACCCTTTTGCACCATTTTTTGCAAAGCTATTCTCCATAAATTCAATATATCTTACAGAAAAATTCTCTTTTTTGCAAAATTCTAAAACATCTAAAATATCAATATCATTTATATTTTTTAAAGGAACACAATTAATTTTTATTTTAAGCCCAACATCTTTTGCTTTATAAATTCCTTCCAAAACTGTAGGTAAAACATCTTTTTGAGCTATTTTCATAGCTCTTTCTTGATTTAATGTATCAAGAGAGATATTTATTCTTTTAAGTCCAGCATCTTTTAATTTTTGTGCCATTTGAGGAAGTAAAAAACCATTTGTCGTAAGAGCCAAATCTATATCATTTTTATAATCACTTATTAATTTTACAAAATAATCAAGATTATCTCTTAAAAGTGGCTCTCCTCCAGTAATTCTAACTTTTTTTATACCTTCATCAATACCTATTTTTATAAATTTAAATAGATCTTCATAAGATAATAAATTCTCTTTAGGAACCCAAGAAAAAGGTTTTTCAGGCATACAATAGTGACATCTAAAGTTACATCTTTCAGTTACTGAAACTCTTAGATAATCATGTTTTCTTCCAAATCCATCAATTAACATCTTATTCCTTTTTTAATTTAACCTTTGCCAAGCTTCATCCAAAGAGTCAACTCTTGAAGCAAAAAGAAGATATAAAGCCACGTTAAATTTAGCCAAGTTTAATATCTCATCATCATAATTTCTTAAAATATTTAAATTCTCTTCCAAAGTTATATTTTCAAAAACTTTTGAATAACTAACTCCATAATCTTTTAGACAAAAATCATACTCTTTTATCTCACCATCTTTTTTTTGCCAAAATTTTGAATCTTTAAATACTTCAATATCACCCTCATTTCCTCTAATTACTGTAATATCTTTAAAATCATCTTTAAACATCTCTAAATATTTTGAAACATATGGTTTATGAAAAGCTCCACAAACTCCATACTCACTCAAAGATGGATTTAAAAGTTTTTCAACTGTATTAAAAGCTGTTCTTAATCCAAACTCATTTCGTAGAGTTGTAAGATTACTCAACTCTTGTAGGTATTCTACTCTATCAAAATAGTGCAAATATTGACCCTTGTCAAATTTTGTAAATATATCTTTTGTTGAAATTCCATTTTTTGTAGGCTGTACAAAATCTCCACTAATTACAAGATTTAATCTTCTAATATCACTATTTTTTTTGAAAAAATTATCTAAAATATCTTCATATAAAGGAAATAAATATGGATTTGTATCTCTTCCATCAAAATTATATCCAAGCTTTAAAGAGTCTGGAACCTCTTTATATTTTATAAAACTATTTAGAGCTTTTATTGCTCCTTTAAACTCTTCATTTGTTTCAAGTTTTACTCTCCAAGCTATCAAAAAAGCACCCATTTGTGCTTGAGTTGGTTCTTGCTTTAAAATTTGAGAAACTGCTTCAAAACTCTCCTCAAAGCTTAAATCTCTATTTCCTTTTGGTCCAGTTCCAACTGCTTTTATAAATGTTTTAAAATTCATTATATATCCTATTTTACAACGTTTTTAACTCTTTTTTTACAAGCTTAATATATACTTGCTTAAATAAAACATTTATAGGATATTTTATGACGCTAAGCCAAAGTATTAGAAGTTTGGATTTTTTTGAAAATTTAAGTGATGAACAAATTGATGTTTTAAGCAACTTCTCTTTTATTTCAAAATATGAAAAAGATTCTATTTTATTTTATGAAACTGATTTGAAAACAAATCTTCTTTTTTTAGTGAGTGGTTTAATAAAAATTTATAAATATGATAAATTTGATAACGAAATATTTTTATATCACATTTATTCAAACTCTTTAATAAGTGAATTAAGTAATCTAAATACAAATGAAATATTCTGTTTTTCGAATGCATCTTTTATAGAAGATTCTGTTGTTTTATCAATAGATTTTTTAAAACTTCAAGAGCATTTTTTAAACAACAATCTTCTAGTAAAAGAGCTTATGAACTCTTTATTAAAAAAAACTAATCAACTTCAATCTTTAGTAAATAGGGAGTTGGTTTTTGATGCAACTGCAAAAGTTGCTTATATGTTAGTTAGTGATTTAAATATGTTTAATAAATTAAAAAGACAAGATGTAAGCTTCATGCTACATATTCAACCTGAAACTCTATCAAGAGTTTTAAAAAAATTATCAAGGGATAATATCATTGAAATTGAAAATCAACAAGTTATAATAAAAGATGAGATTGCATTAAATTCTATTTTTAAAGGGGTAGCAATATGAAAAAAGGTAATATTAGTACAAAAATCAAAATCATTGGAATACTTTTTGCTCTTCTAATGACAAGTATTATTGCAACCACTATTTATTTAAATAATAAAAATGAAAAAGATGCAATGATTATAAATATTGCAGGTAAGCAAAGGATGCTTACACAAAATATCTCTAAAAATATCTTTTACTTGTATTCAAATCCAAAATCTTCACAAAATGAGCTAGACTCTAGTATTGAAGAGTTTATATATAATCTTGAAAGTTTAAAAGGTGGAAATAGTTTAGGAAAATTAAAAGAAGCTCCAAATATTCAAATAGATAGACAAATGTTACAAATAGAATATTTATGGTCAATTTTCTATCAAAATATAGTTAAATTCAAAGAGTTAATCCAAAATAATACCAACCAAAAAGAGTTGCAAAATATTGTAAATATAATATATGAAACAAATCCAGAACTTCTTTATGAAGTAGATGCACTAGTTAGTCTTCACACGATAAACAGTGAACAAAAAATAAGATTTCTGAAAAATAGCCAATACTTTTTTGCAATTTTAATTCTATTTTTAATTATTTATAGTTTTATTGAATTAAAAACTATGGAAAAAAATGCTCTAAAATTTATAGAAGAGTCAAAAAAAGTTATGGAACAAAATTTAGAAGAGCCTTTAAAACCTATAAAAATTGAAGCTGAGGGTGAACTAATAGAGGCTTCAAATATATTCAATAGATTTTTAAATAAAATAAATAGTGCAATAATTGACTCAAATAGTGCTTTAGAACAATCAAAAAATGCCTCTTATAAACTAGAAGAGATCTCAAATGAGTTTGATGAAATTATTAGTGAACTTCAAAATAAAAGTGAAATATCAAAACAGCTAAATAAAAGTGAAGATATTGCAATACAAACTCAAGAACAGCTTCTTCACTCAAGTAAAAGATTAAATGAACTTAAAAATGAACTTGAAAAAATTATACTTTTCGCAGAAAAAAAGAGCTAAAACTTAATTAAAAAATTTTAATCTTTACTTAAATACTCAAAAAGTTTGACATCGGTCAAACTTTTTATATCTACTTCATAGTAATATCTTATTGTTTATAAATTTATTTCAAAAGGAGTAGAAATGTCACTTTCACGAAGAGATTTTCTAAAAAGTTCAGCGGCGGCAAGTGCAGCAGCAGCTATTGGTATGAGTGTACCAACAGACTTAAAAGCACAAGCAAATACTGCTGAGAGTGGTTGGCGTTGGGATAAAGCAGCCTGTAGATTTTGTGGAACAGGTTGTGGAATTATGCTTGCAACAAAAGAGGGGAAAATTGTTGCCGTTAAGGGAGATCCAGCAGCTCCAGTTAACAGAGGTCTTAACTGTATAAAAGGTTACTTTAATGCAAAAATTATGTATGGAGCTGATAGACTTAAAACTCCACTTTTAAGAGTAAATAAAAAAGGTGAATTTGATAAAAAAGGTGATTTCGCTCCTGTTTCTTGGAAAAGAGCATTTGATGAGATGGAAAAACATATCAAAATTGCACTAAAAGAGAAAGGTCCTGAAGGAGTTGCTGTATTTGCAAGTGGACAATACACAATTATGGAAGGTTATGCAGCTTTAAAAATGATGAAAGCTGGATTTAGATCAAACGGAATTGATCCAAATGCAAGACACTGTATGGCAAGTGCGGTTGTTGGTTTTTATCAAACATTTGGTATTGATGAACCAAGTGGTTGCTATGATGATATTGAACTAACAGACACAGTTGTTTGTTGGGGTTCAAATATGGCAGAAATGCACCCTATTTTATGGTCAAGGGTAACAGATAGAAAATTAAGTAATCCAGATAGAGTTAAAGTAATAAATATTTCAACTTACAGACACAGAACTTCTGATATTGCTGATTTAGAGATTATCTTTACTCCAAATACAGATTTAGCTTTATGGAACTATATAGCAAGAGAGATTGTTTACAATAAACCAGAAGCTATTGATTGGGATTTTGTAAAAGAACATATTGTATTTGCAGCAAGCCCTGTAAATATTGGTTATGGTATGAGAAAATCTGATGAAAAATCAATAAAAGATGGGAAATACTCTAAAGCTGAAATGGAAATAATCTCTAAAGAGATGGAGAAAGTTGTTTCTGAAACTGAAGCTCCTGCACTTGCTCCTTATGGATATAAAGCTGGTGATAAAATGGTAAATAAAAATGCTGGTCTTGCTCACTGGGAGATTAGTTTTGAAGAGTATAAAAAATCTCTAGAACCTTATACTTTAGATTATGTTGCAAAAATCTCAAAAGGAAATCCTGATGAAGATATTGAAGAGTTTAAGAAAAAACTTCAACAATTAGCAGATTGGTATATTGAAAAAGATAGAAAAGTTGTAAGTTTCTGGACTATGGGAATGAATCAACATACAAGGGGAACTTGGGTAAATACACTTTCATACAATGTTCACTTCTTACTAAATAAACAAGCAAAACCAGGAAGTGGAGCATTTTCACTAACAGGACAACCAAGTGCTTGTGGAACTGCAAGAGAAGTTGGAACATTTACACATAGACTTCCAGCTGATATGATGAATGAAAATCCAAAACATAGAGAAATTACTGAAAAAGCATGGAATGTACCACTTGGAACAATTAATCCAAAGGGTCATCAACATATTATGAAAATCCATAGAGATATTGAAGATGGAAATATAAAATTTGCTTGGGTAAATGTTTGTAATCCATATCAAGATACAGCGAACGCAACTCACTGGATAAAAGCAGCAAGAGAGATGGATAACTTTATTGTTACAAGTGATGGATATCCTGGAATTAGTGCAAAAGTATCAGATTTAATTCTACCATCTGCCATGATTTATGAAAAATGGGGTGGATATGGAAATGCTGAAAGAAGAACACAACTTTGGAGACAACAAGTTATTCCAGTTGGAGATGCTATGAGTGATACATGGCAATGGGTTGAACTTTCAAAAAGATTTACAGTAAAAGATGTTTGGGGAGAACAAGCTCTTTTAAGTACAAACAATGAAACTAAACTTCCTAGCCTTATAGAAGCAGCAAAAGCTATGGGATACAATGAAAATACAACTATGTATGAGATTTTATTTGCAAATGATAGAGCAAAATCATATAAAGCAGACCAAAAAGATGAAATTCAAGCTGGATATGATAATACTGAAGCATTTGGTGATAGTAGAAATGTTTTAGGAAGTGATGGAAAACCATGGAAAGGTTATGGATTCTTTATACAAAAATATCTATTTGAAGAGTATGCAGATTTTGGAAGAGGACATGGACACGATTTAGCTGATTTTGACACTTATCATAGAGTTAGAGGTCTTAAATGGCCAGTTGTAGATGGGAAAGAGACATCATGGAGATTTAATACAAAATATGATCCATATGCAAAAATGGCAAATCCAAATAGTGATTTTGCTTTCTATGGAACATTAGCAAAAGAGTTAGCTCAAGGTGACCTGCTTGGAGTTAAAGATCAAGCTAAAAAATCTCTAAAAAATAAAGCTAAAATTTTCGCACGTCCATATATGGATCCACCTGAAATGCCAGATGAGCAATATCCAGTTTGGTTAAGTACTGGAAGAGTACTAGAGCACTGGCATAGTGGAACTATGACTATGAGAGTTCCTGAACTATATCGTGCAGTTCCTGAAGCACTTTGTTATATGCACCCAGAAGATGCAAAAACTTATGGTGTTACACAAGGTTCTTTATGTTGGATTGAATCACGACGTGGAAAAGTAAAAGCTAGAGTTGAAACAAGAGGAAGAAATAAACCATCACGTGGTTTAGTATTTGTTCCTTGGTTCGATGAAAAAGTATTTATCAATAAAGTTTGTGCAGATTATACTTGTCCACAATCGGGACAAACAGACTTTAAAAAATGTGCAGTAAAAATTTATCAAGCATAATATAAAAGAGATGAAATGAAAACAGAGCAAAATCTACCAATAAGTGAAAGAAGAAAATTTTTTCTAACAATTGCACGAGCTACTGGCTTGGCAATTCTTGGTGGTTTAACATGGAGTGCATATGTTAGTGAAGTAAAAGCTACTTCACTAATATTGCGACCTCCTGGTGCTTTGAAAGAAGATGATTTTTTAGCAACTTGTATCAAGTGCGGTATGTGTGTAGAAGCTTGTCCCTTTGACACTTTAAAATTAGCACGTCCAGGTGATAACAAACCATTTGGAACTCCATACTTTATTCCAAGGGAAATTCCTTGCTATATGTGTATTGATATTCCATGTGTTCCTATTTGTCCAACAGGTGCATTAGATATTAAATCTGTACAAAATGAAGAAAAGAAATTAGATATTAACAAAGCTCAAATGGGTGTAGCAGTAATTGATGATAGTTCTTGTATCGCTTTTTGGGGTATTCAGTGTGATGCTTGTTATAGAGCATGTCCACTTTTAGGAGATGCTATTACTATTGAATATTCAAAAAATGAAAGAACAGGAAAACACGCATTTTTAAAACCTGTTGTTCATACAGATGTATGTACAGGTTGTGGATTGTGTGAAAAAGCTTGTGTTACACAAAAAGCAGCAATTTTTGTACTTCCTAGAAAAATAGCTTTAGGGAAAGCTGGAGATCATTATGTTCAAGGTTGGAATAAAGAAGATGAAAAAAGAGTAGAAAATGCCACAAGTGAAACAACAAAAACAAAAATTAGTAAAGATAGTGCAGTTGATTCTTTAAACAATAGTAGTGATATGAAGGATTTATTAAAATGATAAAAAAATATAGATTTTTAATCGCAAGAAGAATCACACAAATATCTATTATGGTTTTATATGTAATTGCAAATTTATTTGGAATTAATATTTTAATGGGAAATTTGAGTTCATCTTTGGTTTTAAATACCATCCCATTAAGTGATCCATATGCTGTTTTACAAATGTTTTTTGCAGGTGCAGTTATATCATTTGATATTCTTTTAGGAGCTTTTTTCATTTTGATATTTTATATGATTTTAGGTGGTAGAGCTTTTTGTTCTTGGGTTTGTCCTGTAAATATTATTACAGATTTTGCAAATTATTTAAGAAAAAAATTTGGATTTAATCAAATTCAAAAAAAACAACCAGCTTCAAGAAATATAAGATATTGGATAATTGCAATTAGCTTTATTATCTCTTTTCTTATGGGTATTACAGCTTTTGAATTAATTTCTCCAATTTCAATGGTTCATCGAGGAATTATATTTGGAATGGGATTTGGTTGGGCGGTAATAAGCATAATATTTCTTTTCGATTTATTTGTTTTAAAAAATGGTTGGTGTGGACATATTTGTCCTCTTGGTGGATTTTATTCACTAATTGGAAGATTTAGTCTATTAAGAGTTCATCATAATAGTGAAAAATGTACTGCTTGTATGAAATGCAAAGTTGTTTGCCCTGAAATTCAAGTTTTACATATGATAGATAAAAGTAGCGAACCTGTTTTACAAGAGTGTACTTTATGTGCTAGATGTATTGAAGTTTGTGAAGATGATGCACTAAATTTCGAATTAAGAAATTATATGAAGGAGAAAAAATGAAATTAAAAAAATTAGCTTTAAGTCTAGTTGCCATTGCAACACTTTTTACTTTTGCTTATGCGGCAACTAAAAGTATAAAAGATGAATCTCTTGGAATTAGACAAGATAATCTATTTTCAGAAGATAAAGTTGTAAGTGATGAGACAAAATATTCTACAGAACCTGCAGGAACTAGTACAAAAATAAAAAGAGCATTTGAAAATGCTCCACCTATGATTCCACATGATACAGAAGGAATGTTACCTATTACAATAGATAATAACCAGTGTACTTCTTGTCATGACCCAATGGTTGCAGAATCTATGGGTGCAACTCCTATTCCAAAATCACACTTTACAAGTTTTAGAGAAGATGTAAATATAGATAAAAAAGGTGAACTTCAAAGAGATGGAAAAGTTGTAGCAAATGGTAGTGATTTAAAAACTATTATAAAACCTCTTGATCACTTATCAAATGCTAGATTTAACTGTTCTGCTTGCCATGCACCACAATCAGATAGTAAAATTATTCCAAAAAATAACTTCCAAACAGAGTTTAGAAGTAGTGATTTAAATGACAAATCGAATCTTATAGATACTATAAATGAGGGTGTAAAATAAGTATGCAAAGAAGAGAGCTTTTTGGCTCTCTTGCAAAACCTTTTAAAAATAGAAGTTTGCAAGAAAAAGCTATAAGACCACCCTACTTTAAAGATATAAATCTTTTTTTTACAAAATGTTTGGAATGTCTAGAAAAACCTTGTTCGACTTCTTGTGAAGAAAATATTATAGAGATTTTAGAAGATGGTACTCCAAAAATAAATTTTTCAAATTCTGGTTGTACTTATTGTGACTTATGTGCAATTTCTTGTCAAAATGGTGTTTTAAATATTGAAGATAAAAAGCAAATAGAAGCTAAAATAGAGATTGATGTTCTAACATGTCTATCTTGGCAAAATACTATGTGTTTTTCATGTAAAGATCCTTGCTTGGAAAATGCAATAGATTTTTTAGGAATGTTTAGACCAACTATAAATCAAAATTGCAGTTCTTGTGGCTTTTGTATAAAAGTATGCCCAACAAATGCAATCAAAATAGAATAGGATTTGTTTTGAAAAACTTAATTTTTACACTTATTTTTATTTTTAGCTCAAACTTTTTATTCGCAAAAGAGTTAGAAGCAACTTTCTCTTTTTTTGCATCAAGTGGAGTTACAAACATTGCAAAAGATAAACAGAACTTATATTTAGCAACAAATGATGGCTTTGTTGATATTTTTAACCTTGAAAAAAAAGAGATAATCTCTTCAATAAAAATTAAAAATATAAAAGATTTTACAAATAAAGAGATAAGTGCAAAAATCTTTAGCACAGATATAATTGATGATAAGATTTTAATTTTATCACAAGGACAAAGTGGAGGAAGAGATATTTTTATATCAAAAAATGGTATTTTAGAAAATGTAATTAGTTCAGATGAGAGACTTTTTATAGCTTATGCAAAATTCTTAGATAATAATAAAATAGTCTATGCTCTTTTATCAAATCAGATATTTATATATGATTTAATAAATAAAAAAATCTTAAAATCAACTCAAGTTTCTCAATCATCTTTTTCTCATTTTGTTTTAAGTAGTGATAAAAAATCTATTTTTGTAGCTGATGAAAGTGGAATTATTTCAGAACTCAACACTTCAAACTTAGAAAAAATTGGACAATTTAAAGGTCAAAATGTAGATAGAGTTTTTCAAGTTGATTTCAAAGAAAATACTATTTTAGCTTGCGGACAAGATAGAAGAGCATCTATTTATTACAAAAATCAAAAAAAGCCATACTACAAATCAATTGATTTTTTAGTTTATGCAGGAGCTTTAGATGATAAAGCAAAAAAAGCAGCAATTTCACTAAATGAAGATAATGATGTTTTAGTTTTTGATATAGATACAAAAGAAGAGCTTTTTATCCTAAAAGGAAATAATGCACTTATTACATCTATTTTGTTTTTAGATGAAAATAGTTTAGTTGTAGCAAGTGATGATAAAAAAGTAAATATATATAATTTAAAAAAGGATTAAAAATGAATATTTCAAGTATTGTTGTACAAACTCTACCAAAATATCTTGATAGTGTGATAGAAAATCTTAAAAAATCTGGTGTTTGTGATTATCATATGCATGATGAAAAAGGTAGAATTATTATTACAATTGAAGGTAAAAATGTAGAAGAGGAGCTAAAAAAACTAAAAGTAATTGAGGCAATTCCTTATGTAAGTAGTGCTGATATGCAGATGAGTTATAGTGAAGAAGAGCTATCAAATCATATGGAAGTTTTAGAAAATGCTGATTTAGTTCCAAAAGTTTTAAATGATAAAGATATAAAAGTTGAAGATATAGTTTATAGAGGTGATTTAAAAAGAAAAGATTTAATAGGTTTTGCAAAAGAGTTTGATAATAGTAAAAAATAATACTTAAAAGAAAATAATTATTAAATATTCCTTAAAGTTATTTTTAATAACTTAAGATATAATCCTTCAACTATTCAATTTGAGGGATTATGAAAAAAAACACTATAAACTCGGATACTCTTCTTAGCTTAATTTCTAAACACTCTCCTGATATGTTATGGATAAAAGATTTAAATGGTCGTTATTTATATGCAAATAATGCTATTTGTAATGGTTTACTAATTGCAACTCCTGATGAAGTTATTGGAAAAACTGATATCTTTTTTGCTTTAAGAGAAAGAGAAAAATATAAAGATAATAAAAATTGGCATACATTTGGGGAATTATGCACAAATACTGATTTAGAAACCATAAAATCTATGAAACCATTAAGATTTTTAGAAAATGGAAATATTCAAGGGAAAATGACATATCTTGAAGTTGATAAAGCTCCATTTTTTGATGAAAATAAAAATTTAATTGGTGTAATAGGAACAGCAAGAGATATTACAGAACAGATTCTTTTAAAAGAGAGAAATGAATATCTTATGTATTTTGACCAACTAACATCTCTTCCAAATAGACAAAAAATTATTTTAGATATTGAAAATAAAAAAGCTAAATCTTCTATTGTTTTTAATATTGATGATTTTAAAGAGGTAAATGATTTTTTTGGTACAAATAATGCCGATAAAATATTACAAGATATAGCTTTAAGATTTATAAAATATGGATACACAGCATATAGAATAGATGGTGATGAATTTGCTATTTTATTTTTTGATGAAAAATCAGAAGAAGAGTTACAAAATGAAGCAATTAAAATTATAGATTTATTAGATAGTGAACCTTTTTATATTGATGATAAAACAATTTTAATTACATTTTCTATTGGTATTGCAAAAAGTGATGAAAAACTTTTAACAAAAGTTGATATTGCTGTAAATAATGCAAAAACTTCAAATAATCATATCTGTATTTACGAAGAGAGTAAAAATATAGAAGAGAGATATAAAGAGAATATTGAACTTGCAACTCAGATAAAAGAGGCAATTTTAGGAAATAGAATTATTTGTCATTATCAACCTCTTTTAAATATAGAAAATAGTGAAATTTACTCTTATGAGAGTTTAGTAAGGCTTATAGATAACAAAGGGAACTCTCTTGCTCCATATAAATTTCTAGATTTTTCTAAAAAAATAAAACTATACTCAAGTATCACAAAAATAGTTGTAACCCAAGCTTGTAAAACATTCCAAAATAGAGATGAAAACTTCTCTATAAATTTAAGCGTTGATGATATAAAAGATTTAGAAACTGTTGATTTTATATTAAAAACTATAAAAGAGACAAACACTTCAAGAAGAGTAACTTTTGAGATTTTAGAGTCAGAAGGTATAGAAAACTATCAAGAAGTTATCTCTTTTATCAATCAGATAAAATCTTTGGGTGCAAGAATTGCTATAGATGATTTTGGAACGGGATATTCAAATTTTGAACATCTTTTAAGATTAGATGTTGATTATATTAAAATTGATGGTTCTTTAATAAAAAATATAGTTACAGATGATAAACATAGATTAATTGTTGAAACAATAGTTAGTTTTGCAAGAAGAATTGGAATTAAAACAGTTGCTGAATTTGTAAGTGATGAAAAGATATTACAAACAATAAAAGAGATAGGAATTAGTTGTGCACAAGGTTATCATATAGGAAAACCAGAAACTTTGGTATGAAAAAATTATTATTTATTTTCTTTAGTTTTACTTTTTTAAATGCAAGCGATATACAAAAAGCATTTTTAGTAGCAGTTTATGATAAAAATAGAGTTGAAAATGTGCAACATAAAATAAAAACTGATTTTCAATATAGAGGTGAAGTTTTCTTCAAAGTTGCCATAATAGGAAATTACAATAAAAATGTAAATGTAACAACAAAAATAAATAACTCAAATGGAAAATTAATAAATACAGAGACTCTTTACAACAATTTAACAAAAAAGATATTTGGATATGAACTAACTTTTAAACATTTAGATGTACAAAAGGGTTATTTTGAAGTTTTTATAGATGGAAAACTATATGACACAAAGGTTTTTGTAAAATAAATTTTACCAAATTAATATTTTTATTACAAACGTAGCATTAAAATAGCAAACTTTAAGTTTATAAATTGTAAAATTTCATTGATCAAGAGGTTTTATCTACGACTTATCTCTCCTTAGTTAAAATGTAGCAATTTTGGATAAAATCTCTTTCAAAGGTCGTTCTGTAAAATATTAAGTTTATGAAAAGATTTTATTTTATTATTTAAAACTTAATATCAAAGGGGTTTCTCTCAACCCCTTTTTTTCTCCCTTAATAATTAAAAGGTGGTTTCCCCTCCACCTTTTTTTATCTCAAATTTTAGAATTTTATCTATTTTAAGTATGGTTTTAAAACTTCAGGAATTTTAATAGTTCCATTGGCTTCTTGATAGTTCTCCATAATTGCCAAAAGAGTTCTTCCAACTGCTAGACTTGAACCATTTAAAGTGTGTGCAAATATATTTTTCTTGTCATCTTTATATCTTATTTTTGCTCTTCTTGCTTGAAAATCTCTTGTATTTGAGATTGAAGATATCTCTCTAAATCTATTTTGACCAGGAAGCCAAACTTCTAAATCTATTGTAACAGCTGCTCCAAATCCTAAATCTCCAGTACAAAGTTGTACTTTTTGATGGCAAAGTCCTAATGAAGTTAATAAATCACTAGCACAATTAACCATTTTAAAAAATATCTCATCTGATTGCTCTTGTGAAGTAATTGCTACCATTTCAACTTTATCAAATTGGTGTTGTCTTATAAGCCCTCTTGTATCACGTCCTGCACTTCCAGCCTCTTTTCTAAAACATGGAGTATATGATGTAAGCAAAAGAGGTAATTCATTTTTATCTAAAATCTCATCATTATATAAATTTGTAAGACTAACTTCAGCTGTTGGAATAAGATATAGATCTTCTCCTTCTATTTTAAACAAATCATCTTCAAATTTTGGAAGCTGTCCTGTTCCTAAAAGAGAGTTTGAATTTGCCATAAAAGGTACATACCACTCATTAAATCCTCTTGCTCTATTAAAATCTAGCATATAGTTTATCAAAGCTCTCTCTAATCTTGCTCCATCACCTTTAAGTGCTGTAAATCTTGATTTTGCAAGTTTTACACCTCTTTGAAAATCTAACCAATCACACTCTAATTCCCAATGCTCTTTTGGTTTAAAATCAAAAGTTGGCTTAGTTCCAATAACTTCTAAAACTACATTTTCATCTTCATCTGCTCCAAATGGTACATTTTCATCTGGAAGATTTGGAATTCCTAATACAATCGAAGATAGCTCTTCTTCTAAAACTCTAACCTCATCTTCTAACTCTTGTTTTCTATTTTTTAAATTATTGATTTTTTGTTGTAAATCTGCAACATCAAGATTCTCTTTTTTATATCTAGGAAACTCTTTTGAAAGAATATTTTGCTCAGCTGTTACCTCTTCCATAATTTGTCTTTTTTGTTTTGTATTTTGTGCTAAAGTTTGTAGGTTTTCTAAAACTTCAATTGAGACACCTTTTTTTTGTAAAGAAATACTAGTTTTCTCAAAATCATTTTGCAATAGTTTTATATCAATCATATCAACTCTTTTTTGTAATTTTTGGGCAATTATATCTAAAAAAGATACCATATAAACTGAAATATAATTATTTAATTAAGATGCAACTAAGTTGTAGCTTAAAATTTTATTAAAGGATATGAAATGGGAAGAGATTATAGATTTGCTTTAAAATATGAGTTTTAAAGTTAAAAATAGATAAAAGATTTTATAAACTTAGTATCATAAAGAGAATGAAATCTCTTTATGGTTTTTAATAACTTAAATTTTGATAATCTTTGTCTAAAAGTCTATCAGCAACAACAGGTGGCTTAGCAACAGTAACATTTTGAATTAAATCAGCTTCTGTTTTTTCAGCATTTGGTAAAAATAGTGGACAAACTTCAACTTTTGCACCATTTTTGATTAAATCTTCAAGCATCATTTTTGGTGATTTGTCTTGAGGTTTAAGTTTTGGGCTTTCGCTATCTTTTAAGGCAAGATTTCCAGCACTTGAACATAAAACCATATTTACCTCTTTACCTTTTTTCAAACTCATAGTTGCTAAAACCATACCCATCATCTGAGTTTGAGCATCTTCTGATGTAAGCATTACATTTAAACCTTTTGCCATATTTTCACTAGCAACAACAGTTGTTGAAATAAGTGCAAAAGCACTTAAACTTAATAAAATTTTTTTCATATTTTTTCCTTTATTTTAAAATGAGAATTTTTTGTATAGTCTAAAAAATAGAACTATAGTTTTTATTTGAACATATATAAATGGAACCATAAGTAAATAGTAAACAACTGAATACTTTGTAATAATGTCATTGTATGTAAGACCTAAGTTTATAAAAAACATTCCAAATACAAAAAATGCAACACCTGGACAAATTAGTGCAAAAGATAGTGCAGATTTTTCATTTGATTTTATAAACTTTTCAAAATATCCAAGCTTTTTCATAATAACCAAACCTAAAATCCCAAATACTATTTGTAAAGATAGTATTGTTGAAGTTAAAACAAATAGTGATGATTTATCGCTTATTGCATTTAAATTGTGTTCAAGTCCAAAATTTAATCTTATAAATGTAATTCCAAGAAGTGTTAAGATTGGAATCATAATCCATAAAGATGGAGCTGTTTCAACTGTAACACCATGTTCAAACATATTTTTAAAACCTAAGATTATTTTTATAAATATCAACATAATTGCAAGTGAAGAGAAAAGTATTGCTCCAAATATTCCAACTGCATTTACAGCAATATTTGAACTCATAGCACCAGGTGCTGCAAATCCAACTGCTACCATTGCAAGTGCAAAAATAGATATCATTTGTGTTAGGTTGTTATTTTTTGTAAAATCAAAATCACCATTAATAATCAATCTTGAAAAATAGTCAAAAAATATTTTTAGAGCAAAATATCCATTAATAGCAAATCCAATAAGTGCAAATGGAAACAGATACTCAACAAAACTCCATAAATTTGGTACAAAAACAGCTCCTAAAACAAAACCAACATTTATACTCATTGTATATGTTAATGGCAGTGCCATAATGCTAATTTGACCATTTGATTTAATCAAAGCCTTGTAAGCATCACTTTTTTTATATAGTAGATATTGTTTTGTATTCCAATAAAGAAGTTTAAAGTGAAGAATTGCAAATGCAATTATAAATACAAGAGCAAATGAAGATATAAAGCTTATAGAATCACCTTTTTCTAAAGCTTCCATAATATATTCAAAAGTTGCCATTGGAGTTGTTGGATGTGGAACTAAAAACATTAGGTACATAAAAAATGATACACTAAGTCCTCCAGCACCCAAAGCACTCAAAAAGCAAGTAGGTGAAAATTTCTCTCTTAATGTCATATAAAAATCCTTTCATAAAAAATTTTGTAGATTGTATGCAATATTATATTAAAATCTTATGAAAGTAGTATAATTTAAAATTATAATAAAAGAGTAAAAATAAACATATATGTTCAATTAATAAATAATTTATTTTTATAATAGTATGATTATTTCAAATTATAATATAAGCTCAAATAAATAAAATAGGATTTAAATATGAATGAAGAGATTATAAAAGCAATACCTTCAAATAGATTGCAGTTTTTTCCAGTTATGATGTTTGCAACAGTTATGGGACTTGGAGGTTTAACTTTAGTTTTTGAAAGGTTAAATCATGTTTTCTCATTTTCTACTATTTTTGCTACAACTTTTTTGATTATTACTACAGCTTTATTTTTTATAACTCTTTTTACATATTTTTTAAAAATTATAAAATATAAAGAAGAAGTTGTAAAAGAGTTAAATCATCCTATAAGAATTAATTTTTTTGCAGCAAGTTCAATATCAATGTTAATTTTATCAGCTGCATTTAGAGAATACAGTTTAGATATTTCATTAAGTTTTTTTTATTTTGGGGCAATTTTACATATATTTTTCACATATTATACTATTCGATTTTGGATAAATAATAATTTAGAAATAGTTCATTCTAATCCAGCTTGGTTTATTCCTATTGTTGGGAATTTAATAGTTCCTATTGCTGGAGTTGGTTTTGTAGATAATGCTATTTTAATCTTTTATTTTTCAATTGGTATGTTTTTTTGGATAATATTATTTTCAATAATTTTAAATAGAATAATTTTTCATAATCCATTTGCTGCTAAATTTATGCCAACAATGTTTATTTTAATAGCACCTCCTGCAATAGGATTTATCTCATATATAAAATTAACTGGAAATTTAGATTTTTTTGCCCAAATTTTATTTAGTTTAGCTCTATTTTTTACTATTTTAGTTGCATTTATGTATAAAAATTTTGTAAAAATAAAATTTTTTATCTCATGGTGGGCTTTTACTTTTCCTTTAGCAGCTGTAACTTTAAGTTCTATTTTAATGTATGAATTAACAAAAAAAGATTTTTATATGTTTTTATCTTATACTCTAGCAATGATTACAACTTTAATTGTAATTTTGGTTGCAGTTGCTACGATAAAACATATGGCAAAAAAAGAGATATGCATAATGGAATAGATTTATACAAGAGTTTATTTATAAAAACTTACCACTCAAACTGAAAAGTTGTATGAACTATTTTAAATTTTTCTTTTAAATTATGATTTATTTGATGTAAAATCTCTTCATAATTTTCTAAATCTTTTTTATCTATTTTTATATGAGCAGTCATATTATACATATCTTGGGTAATCTCCCAAATGTGTATATCATGTAATTCCAAAACTTTTTCGTTTTTTTCAATATACTCTTGAACTTCTTTTACATCAACAGGAGAGCTTTCAAGTAAAGTATTTGTTGAATTTTTCAAAATATCAATTGCCCATTTTAAAATTACAAGAGAGACTATAAGAGCTAAAATAATATCTACAAAATACCATGAAGTAAAATAGATAACTATATAACCTATGATAATTGCAACAGAAGATAAAGCATCGCTTAGCATATGAATAAATGCTGATTTTAGATTTATATTATCTTTATCACCTTGCATCAAAATAACACCAGTGATAATATTTACAAAAAGACCAATAATTGCAACTATCATTGCTGTTTTTATGTCAATAATTTGTGGATTTAAAAATCTTTCAATAGCTTCATAAATAATCCAAATAATTGATAATACGATAGTAATTCCATTTATAAATGCAGCTAATACCTCAGCTCTATAATAACCAAATGTTTTAGAAATTGGTGCTGTTTTACTTGCAATTATGATTGCTAGAAGTGAAACAATCAAAGCAAAAGAGTGAGTAAACATATGAATTGCATCTGAAATAAGAGCAAGAGAGTTTGATAAAAATCCATAAAAAAACTCTAAAAACATTGTTATTAAAGTTATACTTAAAGCCCACTTTAAAACTTTTTTATCTGTTCCTCTATGTTCGTGATGATTATGTACATGCTCTTCATGGTCATGAGAATGAATATATTGCTCTTTTTCTATAAAATTATGATTACTTTTATCATGATGATGGTGATGAACTGATTTTTTTGATATGAAAGGCTTATGGTCATTTAAACCAAATTTACAATTTGCCATAATTTTTCCTACTTTTATATATTTTTATAATATTAAATAGATTATATATTAAAATTAAATATTACAAATTTAATTCAAGTTTTGCAATAGCACCATTTTTACCATCTTCTCTATTTTTTATAGAAATTTTAGCATTTAGTGCATCACTTGCAATTTTTGCTAAATATAGTCCCAAACCTACACCATTTTCTTTTCCAACTTTTTTAAATGGAGCAAAAACATCTATATTTTCATCTATACCAATACCTTCATCAATTACATTTAGTGTAACTTTATCATCTATTTTTTTTAGCTTAATTTTTATTGTTTTACCATTTGGAGTAAATTTTATTGCATTTTGTACAAAATTTTGTAAAATCTGATTAAAAAGCGTCTCTTGAATCATCATTTGTAAACTAGATACATTTGAACTAAATTTTATTGTAATACTTTTTTTAGCTGCAAGCATATTATAATCATTTGTTTTATATTTTATAAACTCAACTAAATCAATATTTTTTGCTTGTTCAAATTGTGCTCCCTCTGTTCTTCCAATATCTAAAATAGAGCTAATCATAACATTCATACCATCTATCTCTTTAATTGTAAGCCTAATCGCATCTTCATATTGAGAAATTTCTCTTGTTTTTTTTAACATTAACTCATTTTTTAACTTCATAACAGCAAGTGGCGTTTTAAGCTCATGAGCTATTCCAATAAAAAGCTCTTTTTTAAACTTTAAATAAGTCCCTATTCTATTTGTAAGCGAGTTTATAGAGTTTGCCAAAGTTAAAAACTCTTCTGGTAAATCTTTTTTATCAATTTGAGATAGTGAATTTTCATCCATATTTGATAGTTTTTTATTTATTTGAACTATTGGTTTTAAAAGTGATTTTGCAACTATTAATGCATAAATTAACATAAAAATAAAACCAGGAATTGCAAGTGCAAAAAAGTTTTTAAATATTATTAAATAAAGAATATCTTTTTCCAAACTTATATCTTTTGTAATTTGTAAAATTGCATTATCATGCATTAAAAACTCTAATCTAATAAAAGATTTATCACCTTTTGAAAATTTTGAAAATTCTATCTGTTTTGTTGTGTTTTTATTATTTTCTATTAATTCAATAATTTGAGAAGAGGATATTACATTTTGGAACTTATCAAAACTTATGTAACCTTTTTCTATCTGTTTTGCTTGAAAGAGCAAATTGTCTTGAATGTTGTCATAAAATGAGTTTTTTGTATATTCAAAAAAAATAAAAGAGAGAATAATAAGAAAAAGAGAAGTTGCAAATATAAGCTTTATATAAAACTGCTTATAAATACTTCTACTCTCCATAATAAATCAGCTAAAAATTACTTTTCTTCTACCTGATTTGGGTAACAAAATCTATAACCTCTTCTTCTAATAGTCTCAATAGTTGAGATATTTAAAGGTTTATCCATTTTTTGTCTAATTTGATTTATTGCAACCTCAATAACATTTGGAGTTACAAGCTCTGGTTCTTCCCAAATAGCATCAAGAAGTTGCTCTTTTGAAACAATTTGATCTCTATGACGTGCAAGGTGAGTTAAAACTTCAAAAGGTTTACCTTTTAACTCTATCTCTTCACCAGCATATTCTATTTTTTCTTCATCAGGATTGATAATTAAATCATCAATCTCTATAATATTTGTTCCACCAAATCTTAATCTTGCTTCAATTCTTGCAAGTAAAATATCAAAATCAAATGGTTTTTTAATAAAATCATCCGCTCCTGATTTAAGTGCTTCAATTTCACTCTCTTTATCATCTCTAGCAGAGATAATAACAACAGCAGTTCTTGAACTTCTATTTTTTACAATTTTGCAAAGTTCAATTCCATCACCATCTGGTAACATCCAATCTGTTAAAACCAAATCATAGTTTCTAATATCGATAAAATACTCAGCATCTTTATAGTTTTCAGCAGTATCAACTTGATAACCAAAATCTATTAATCCCTCTTGTAGTGTTCTGTTTAATGTAATTTCATCTTCAATAATTAAAATTCTCATAAAAATCCTTAAGTTAAATTTAATCTTAAAATTGCTTGCAAGTATATCACAAAATTTTCAAAATTTAAAGCTTTTTTAAGCTAAATGTTAAAAATCGTAAATCTTTTTTAAAATAATTATAAAATTATATAAAAATAAACTATTTATTAACTCGAAATGGATAAAATGTCGCAATTTAATTTTAAGGAAAAAAATGAAAAAAATAGTTATGAGCTTTATAGCTTCAATTGCTTTAATTTCAACATTAAATGCAGCTGATTTTTACGCTACTGTTGATGGGGATAAAATTACAAAAGATGATATCAATGTTCTTTTACAAGATCCAAGAGTTGATTTTGACAAACTTCCACAAGAAGCAAAGTCTCAAATTCTTGAAGGTGCAATAAATAGAAAACTAATTGCAAAAAAAGCAATAGATGATGGTATTGAAAAAGATCCTCAATATAAAGAGGCTATAGCAAAAATCAAAGAAGATTTAGCTCTTCAAGTTTGGCAAAAAAATGAGATTGATAAAATCAAATTTAGTGATACAGAAAAAAGAGCTTTTTATGATACAAACAAATCAAAATTCAATATTCCAGAGACATTTGAAGCATTTCATATTTTAGTAAATAGTGAAGCTGAAGCAAATGCTGTTATAAAAGATTTAGAAAAAGCTGCTGTAAATTCTAGAGAAACAAAATTTAAAGAGTTAGCAAATTCAAAATCAAAAGATGCAACTGCTAAAAATGGTGGATATTTAGGAAAATTTGCTGCTGAACAAATGGTTCCAGAGTTTGCAATGGCTGTAAAAGCTCTTCCAAAAGGTGGATATTCTAAAAGTCCTACAAAAACTCAATTTGGTTACCATGTAATATTTGTTAAAGAGATTTTCCCTGCAAAACAATTAACTTTTGATGAAGTAAAAGATAATATAAATCAAGCAATGATAGCTGAGAAATTCAATAAAAAAATTGATGAGCTAACAAAAGAGTTAAGAAAAGACGCAAAAATCGTAATTAAATAAGGAGATTAGATGGGTGTTTTAGATGTTGTAAATGCTGGAGTATTAACTGGAAGTGAAGCTAAAAAACTTTTTGCTTATGCAAAAAAAGAGGGTTTTGCAATTCCTGCTGTAAATGTTGTTGGAACAGATTCTATAAATGCTGTTTTGGAAGCTGCAAGCAAAGTTAAATCTCCAGTTATAGTACAATTTTCAAATGGTGGAGCTGGATTTTATGCAGGAAAAGGTTTGAAAACTAGTGATGCTGCTATTTTAGGAGCAATTAGTGGAGCAAATCATGTTCACACTATGGCAAAAGCTTATGGAATTCCAGTAATTTTACATACAGATCATGCTGCTAAAAAACTTCTTCCTTGGATTGATGGTTTACTTGATGCAGGAAAAGAGCATTTTGCAAAAACAGGAAGACCACTGTTTACATCTCATATGCTAGATCTTAGTGAAGAGAGCTTAGAAGAGAATATTGAAATTTGTGTTGAGTATTTTAAAAAAATGAATGCTATTGATATGATGATTGAAATTGAACTTGGAATTACAGGTGGAGAAGAAGATGGTGTTGATAACAGTGATGTTGACAATGCTCTACTTTATACACAGCCTGTTGAAGTTTGTTATGCATATGAAAAATTAAAAGAAGTTGGAGATAATTTTACAATTGCTGCAAGTTTTGGAAATGTTCATGGAGTTTATAAACCAGGAAATGTTGTATTAAGTCCAAAAATTTTAGATAACTCTCAAAAATTTATAGAAGAGAAATATAAAACTTCTAAAAATCCAGTTGATTTTGTATTCCATGGAGGTTCAGGTTCATTATTAAGTGAAATAAGAGAAGCTATCTCTTATGGAGTTATTAAAATGAATATTGATACAGATACTCAGTGGGCAACTTGGGATGGTGTTAGAGCTTATGAAGCGAAATATCATGGTTATTTACAAGGACAAATTGGAAATCCTGAAGGTGAAGATAAACCAAACAAAAACTACTACGACCCACGAAAATGGTTAAGAGCTGGTCAAGAGACTATGATAACTAGACTTGAAACTGCTTTTAGTGATTTATTAGCCCTAAACAAAAACTAACAACTTAAATAAAAATTGATTAAAACCTAGTTTTTAATCAATTTTTGATAAAATCTTCTAAAATTTCTCAAAAAAAGATACAAAATGATTACATTAAATGATATAAAAGATGCTAAAAAAAGGTTAGATGGTACAGTTTACAAAACTCCACTTATGAAAGCTCCTTTTTTAAGTACTGAAAAAAATGCTGAAATTTTCTTCAAAGAGGATAATCTTCAACTAACAGGAAGCTTTAAATTAAGAGGAGCTTTCAACAAAGTTGCAATGCTTGATGATGTAAAAAAAGCAGCTGGAGTTGTAGCTGCAAGTGCTGGAAATCATGCTCAAGGCTTAGCTTTTGCAGCTTCTTATTTTAAATGTGAAGCAACTATTTTTATGCCAGAAGCAACTCCACTTACAAAAGTTTTAGGAGTTAAATCTTACGGTGCAAACGTTGTTTTAACTGGTGAAAATTTTGATGAAGCATATGCTAGTGCAATAAAATTTGCAAAAGATAACAACAAAGAGTTTGTTCATCCATTTGCAGATGATGAAGTAATAGCAGGACAAGGAACTATTGCTTTAGAAATTTTAGAAAAAATTGAAGATATTGACCAGATAATTGTACCAATTGGTGGTGGTGGATTAATCTCAGGAATTGCAATTGCTGCAAAAAGTATAAATCCAAATATAAAAATCACAGGTGTAGTTGCTAGTGGTGCAAAGGGTATGAAAGAGAGTTTTGAAGCGAGAATGCCAATAGACTCATCAAGTGTTAGAACTATTGCAGATGGAATTGCCGTTCGTGATGTTAATCCAAAGTTACTAGATATTATTTTGGAGTATGTTGATGAAATTGTTGAAGTTAGTGATAATGAAACAGCAAATGCAATTCTTTTTTTACTAGAAAAACATAAACTGATGGTTGAAGGTGCTGGTGCTGTTAGTGTTGCAGCTATTATGCACGATAAAGTAAGTATTGAAAATAAAAAAGTATGTGCGGTTGTAAGTGGTGGAAACATAGATGTTACTATGCTTTCAATAATAATAGAAAAAGGTTTAATAAAATCTCATAGAAAAATGAATTTAATAGTAACTTTAATGGATAAACCAGGTGCTTTAATGCACTTAACAGATATTTTCACTCAATGTTCAGCAAATATTGTAGAGATTGATTTTGATAGAAATTCTGTAAAATTAGAGTTTGGAGAAGCTTATGTAACTATTGCTTTGGCAACAAAGGGTGAAGAGCATCAAGAGCAAATAAGAGAAAATTTGAAACAAAATGGATATAGATTTAAACAAATTTAGATTAATTTTTTATATTTATAAAGATTTTAGAAAACAAATATTATAATCAGCGCATAATTTAGTAATAGTAGAAAAGAAAAAAGGAAGAAAATGGAAGGAAGATTGTTTACATTCTTAGGAACTATTGGTGGTCACGGACAAGAGTGGATAATTTTATCTCACTTTGTTTTAGTAATTGGAATTATTTTTCTAGTTTCTAGAATGGCTACAAGAAAAATGCAACTAGTTCCAACAGGAAGTCAAAATGTTATGGAAGCATTTGTAGGTGGTGTTATTGCTATGGGTAGCGATACTATGGGTGAAAAAAATGCTAGAATTTATATGCCATTGATTGGTTCTTTAGCTTTAGTTATATTTGTTAGTAACATGATAGGAGTAATTCCAGGTTTTGAAGCACCTACAAGTAATATTAACTTTACTGCATCTTTAGCTATCATTGTTTTTGTATATTACAACTATTTAGGAATCAAGAAAAATGGTTTTGTAAACTATTTTAAACATTTTATGGGTCCAATGCCAGTATTAGCTCCTTTAATGTTCCCAATTGAGATTATCTCACACTTTTCAAGAATAATATCTCTATCTTTTAGGTTATTTGGTTCAATTAGAGGTGATGATATGTTCTTAATGGTACTTTTAATGTTAGTTCCATGGATTTTACCACTACCAGGGTTTTTCCTATTAACTGCATTTGGTGTTTTACAAGCATTTATTTTTAGTATCCTAACATATGTTTATATTGCTGGATCTATTATGATGGAAGAAGAACATCACTAAGAAGTTCTTAGTATAAATAAATCAAAAAAGGGAGTGAGTTTTGCTTACTCCCTTTTTTATTTGGAAGAAAATATGAGAAATATAAAATCTTATCTAATAACAGATCCAAACTATTTTTCTGATAATAAAGAAATTTTTAAAGAAAAATTAATAGCTGTTTTAAAAAATCATAAAATTGATTTCGCTTGTTTTAGAGATAAAAGTTCTAAAAATATTGAAGAGTTAGCAAAAATATTTTTACAAATTTGTAAAGAGTTTAAAATAGAAAATATTTTAATTAACTCAAATATATCATTAGCAATCAAATTAGGTTTTGATGGAGTTCATCTAAATTCACAACAGTTTGATAAAATCGAAAATGCAAAAAAATCAAAACTTATCACAATTATATCTTGTCATAATTTAGAAGAGTTAGACAAGGCAATAAATAAAAATATAGATTTTGTAACATACTCACCTATTTTTGATACACCAAACAAAGGTCAATCAAAAGGAGTAGATAAATTAAATGAAGTTATAGAAAAATTTCCAAATCTAAAAATATTTGCACTTGGTGGAATAATACAAAATGAGCAGATAAAAGAGATAGAAAAAACTAAAGCTTACGGTTTTGCATCTATTAGATATTTTATTTAAACTTCAAAAAATTCTATACTATCTTCTTTTAAATAAACTAAATATCCATCCACATTTTTAATATTAAAAATTTCACTAACAGCTTTTTTATAATACTCAACTTGTGTTTTATGAGAATATAAAACTTCTGTTGTCGTTTTATAATCAACAATAATAAATCTATCATTTTTATATAAAAGTAGGTCTAAAACTTTTATCTCTTCATTGTAAATCAAAGCTTGTTCTTGAACTATTTGTGAATCTTTGATTAAATTTTGAAATTTATCATTTCTAATTAAATTTTGAATAATCTTTTTTATAGATACAAAATCAAGTTCGTCTAAATAGTTAAAATATTTTGCTTTTGATAAATTCAAACTATGGTTTAAAGCTTTTTCATCAAAGTTACTCATCATTTCTAAAGTATAGTGAGTAGCTAGCCCAAAATATTTTGATTTTAATATATCACTATTTACAATATTATCTTTTGAAGATTTTATATCTTGTTTACCTAAATTTAATGCTTCATAAGCAATCTTTTTATTACTATTTTTTCTCTGTACTACTTCACTTAAGATTAAATTTCCAAATTTAAAAGCTTTTATATTCAAAATATCAAATACACTACTTTTCTCTTTTTTAAATACAATTAGATTATTTTTTGCACGAGTCAGCGCAACATAAAGAACATTTTTCTCATCATCAAGATTTAGATTTTTCTCTTTTTCCAAAGCTTTTTTATAGTTCTCATCAAAATTTTCATAACCAGAAACCTTATAATATATATTTTCTAAATTAATATTTTCATAATCAAACAAAAGTGAACTTTTATCATGATTCTTTCTTTTTATTCTATCAATTAAAATAGTTGTATGAAACTCTAATCCTTTTGATTTAAAAATTGTAAGTATTTGTAAACCAGAGTTCTCACTATTTTCAATACTAATATCTAATTTATCAATCTCATAAATAAAATCAACTATATTAAAATAAGTATTTGATTGCTCTATTAGTTTTATAATATTTTCATCCATAATATCAAAATAAGTTGCAATAAAATAGATAACTTTTTCTACACTTAACTCATTTAAATCAATATCTAACAAAAATTCACTATTTATATCTTTTCCTACAAGAGCATTAAAATTTTCTCTGTAAATATCCTCTTTAAAATATATATATTTTATAGCATTTATAAGTGCTTTTACATTTTGTTGATTAATTAATTTAGAACTCATATCTGTTCTAATTTTTAGATTTGGTAATTTTTCTTTTAAATAGTAAAAAAGTTCTAAAACATCACTATTTGTATAGCATAAAATTGCGATATCATTTTCATTAATACCACTATTTAATAGCTCATTTATTTTATTAAAAATAGATATAAACTTCTCATCACTTTGTAAATTTGGATCTTCTATCACCTCTACAAATCCATCTTTTCTAATACTTTTTTGAGCTAAATAATCATAGTTTGAAAGATTTAAAAAAGTATCATTTACAAAATCAATAATATTTTTAGAAGACCTATAGTTTGTATTTAGATCTTCAAGTTTTATATTACTATTTTCACTCAAAACAAAATCAAAAAGCTCTCTTTTTCCCCCACGAAATCTATAAATACTCTGTTTTGGATCTCCAACATAAAAAAATGTTTTAAATTTTTCACTATCTCCAGCAATCACCTCATCAATTAGAGGTTTAAGAATTTTATATTGTAAAATTGAAGTATCTTGAAACTCATCTATTAAAATATGGTTATAGTTACTATCTAATCTAAAATATAAAAAATCTTTATTGATTTTATTACTTAAAAGTTCGTAAACTAAATTTGAAATATCATTAAACTCAAAATAGTTTTTTTCAATATTAAAGCTCTTCTTAAACTCTTTAAAATTTATATATAGCTTAAATATTTTGTTTAAGCTATATGAAGTTCTTAATTTATAGTAGTTTAACAAACTATCTCTAAGTTCTAAAAATACAATATTTATCTCTTCATTTGCACATTTTTTAAAATATGAGTAATCATACATACTCTCTTTTTCTATCCAAGTATTTGCAAAAAGTTCATCAAAGTTTGTAAAAGATACAGCTTTTATAGCGCTATTACTAGCATTTGGACAGTTTAAAATATGTTCTTTTATCTTAAAAGCTTTTTGCAAAATATCATCTTTTATAAGATTAATTAATTTTGCATCTATTTCTACTGGATTTATATTTTCATTTTTTTCAATTAATATTTTAAATAGTTCAAAAATAGAGTTAAATTTTTTCTTCTCATATAAAGAGAACTCAACTAACTCTTTGAAGCCATTCTCATCTAAACTTTGTAAAAATTTATAACTCAAAACTTCCATATCATCATTTGCAATTTTAAAATCATCACTTATTCCAATATATCCACAAAACTCTCGTAAAATCTTATTTACAAACTTATCAATAGTAAAAATACTTGAACTATCATTTATAAATAGTTTTATAAGTAGTGATTTTTTAGATAAGATTTGCTCTTTTGTAAAATTTGATACTTTTATAATCTCATTTAAATATGCTTCGTCATCACCTAATGTTTGAAGTGTATTAAAAACTCTTTGACTCATCTCAGCTGCTGCTTTATTTGTAAAAGTTAGAGTTAAGATTTCGCTAGGTTTTGCACCTTTTAGAAGTAAACTAATATATCTTACCGTTAATGCAAAAGTTTTTCCACTCCCTGCACTGGCTTTTAATGCTAAATATTTTTCCATAAATTCATTTTACTATATTTCATTTTAAAAGAGATTTTTAGATACAATCAAGACTTTAAAATTTACAAGGATATTTTTTATGACAAAAACAAATCCAAAAGTTCAAACTCTAATAGATGCTATTCCATATTTCAAAAAATTTTATGGAAAAACAATAGTTATAAAATATGGTGGAAGTGCACAAACAAGCGATGATTTAAAAGAAAAATTTGCTCAAGATATAGTTTTGCTAACACTTTTAGGAATAAAACCTATAGTTGTTCATGGTGGAGGAGCAAGAATTACAGAACTTTTAACAAAACTTGAAATTCCTTCACATTTTGTAGATGGATACAGAGTTACTTGTAAAGAGAGCATGAGAGTTGTTGAGATGGTTTTAAGTGGAGAGATAAATAAAAATCTTGCTTCACTATTAAATCATCATGGTGCAAAAGCTATTGGAATATCTGGAAAAGATAGTGGAATAATTAAAGCTATTCCAAAAGATGGTGGAAAATTTGGTTACACTGGAGATATAACTTCTGTAAATGGAGAGATAATAAATAACCTTATAAAAGAGGGATTTATTCCAGTAATTGCTCCTATTGCAAATGGTGATGAACCAAATCATCCAGGTTATAATATAAATGCTGATGTAGCAGCTTGCGAAATTGCAATGGCTGTAAAAGCTCAAAAAGTTATATTCCTAACTGATACAGTTGGTGTTTTAAATAAAAGTGGTGAGCTAATCCAAACTTTAGATAAAGCAACTGTTGAAATGTTTAAAAAAGATGGAACAATTGCTGGCGGAATGATTCCAAAAGTTGATTCTTGTATAGAGGCTATTCATAATGGTGTAAATAAAGCTCATATTATAGATGGTAGAGTTGAACACTCAATATTACTTGAGTTATTTACAAGTGATGGAATAGGAACTCAATTTATAAGAGTTGATAATCCAAATAATGGAATTGATATAGAAAAATTATTAAATAGTTAAAAGGAAGATGGTATGGGATTTATTGAAACAAGAGGAAATGATGGTAAAAGAGCAAAAGAAGTAAGCTTTAGTGAAGCTATTTTAAATCCAAGTAGCTCTTTTGGTGGACTTTATGTACCAAAAAATTTACCAAATTTAGGTGATAACTTTATAGAAAACCATATAAACAAAAGTTATAAAGAGTTAGCTTTTGATATTTTAAAAGCTTTTGAGATTGATATTGATGATAGTGAAATACAAAAAGCATTAGATTTATATGATAATTTTGATAATCCTTTAAATCCAAGTCCTGTTGTAAAAGTTAAAGATGATTTATATGTAAATGAGCAGTATCACGGTCCTACACGTGCTTTTAAAGATATGGCTCTTCAACCTTTTGGAAGTATTTTTAGCTCTATTGCACAAAAAAGAGGTGAAAATTACCTAATACTAGCAGCAACTTCTGGAGATACAGGACCAGCAGCTTTAAATACTTTTAGAAATAAAAAAAATATTCAAGTTGTTTGTCTATATCCAGATGGAGGAACTTCTGATGTTCAAAGACTTCAAATGGTTTGTGAAGATGGAGAAAATCTAAAAGTTTTAGGAATAAAAGGAAACTTTGATGATGCACAAAATGCTCTAAAATCTCTTTTAGCTTCAAATAGTTTTAAAGCAGAATTAGAAAAAGATGATATTAAATTAAGTGCTGCAAATAGTGTAAATTTTGGAAGAATTATTTTTCAAATAATCTATCACTTCTGGTCATATTTAGAACTTATTCGTCAAAATGCTATTAAAAATGGTGAAAATATATATTTAGTAGTTCCTAGTGGAAATTTTGGAAACGTTCTTGGAGCTTATTATGCTCAAAAGATGGGATTAAATATAGAGAAACTTTTAGTGGCTTCAAATGAAAATAACATTTTAACACAATGGATAAACACAGGAGTTTATGATATCAGAGATAAAGCTCTAAAACTTACAAAATCACCTGCTATGGATATTTTAAAATCTTCAAACATAGAAAGAGTAATTTTTGATCTATTTGGAAGCACTAGAACAAAAGAGTTGATGGAAAATTTAAATAAAAATAATATTTTTACAATGACTCAAGATGAGACAAAAGAGTTACAAAAATATTTTAGTGCTACTTTTAGTAATGACTCATTTGGTAACACTACAATAAAAGAGTTTTTAGATAGTGGTTATTTAATGGATCCTCATACTGCAACTTGCATAAAAGCTTACAATGACTTAAGAGAAAAACCACTAAAAACTGTAATCTACTCAACAGCAGAGTGGACAAAATTCTCACCAACTGTTTTAAATGCTTTAAAGCAAGACTCTAAAAAGTATAGTGATAAAGAGGCTTTAGAAGAGATTAGTTCAAAATTTGGTGCTAGTTTACCTCAATCTATTAAAAATCTTTTTAATGCTAAAATAAATCACTCTTTAGTAATAAACAAAGAAAATATTGAATCTGAAATAATAAAATTTATTAGAAAATCATAAGATTTTCTAATAAGAAGCAAATTAAACTATTTTTAAATATTCTATTTTTACACATTTCATTAATCTTTCGTTTATAAAATTGACCAAAATCAATCTTTCTTAAGTATCTTTATATTAAAATCAAAGCCGATTCTAATTTTAAAAAAAGGAAGCCAAATATGTCTAAAGATACAAATAGACGAGATTTTATTGGCTACTCATTTGCTGCAGTTGCTGCAGTTGGAGGAGCCGCATCTTTGTATGGTATGAAACAGGTATGGGATCCACTTCCTAGCGTTTTAGCTGGTGGATTTACAACTATTGATTTATCTGCTTTAAAAGCAGGAGAACCAGGAACTTTCACTTGGAGAGGGAAACCTATCTTTGTTTTAAAGAAAACTGCTGACATGGAAAGTAGTACAAGAGATTTAGTTATAGGTAGCGACAGATATACTGTTGCAATTGGACTTTGTACTCACCTTGGATGTATTCCAGCATGGAAAAAAGATATTTGGAAATGTGCATGTCACGGTGGAGAGTTTAATGCAAGTGGTCACCAAACTTTTGGACCACCACCAAGACCACTTGATTTGCCTCCATTTGAAGTAAAAGGTAATACGATAGTTCTAGGAAACGAAGGACCAGAGTGTCAAAAAATCGCCGAAGCGATGAAAGCATAAGGAGACAATAGATGGCAAAATTTGAAAAAGCTAACTCTGTTGGTGAGTGGTTAGAGCAAAGACTTAATATAAAAGCAATTAACAAAGTTATGATGACTGAGTATTGGATTCCAAAAGATATTAACTTCTTATGGGCAATGGGAGTACTACTAGCTACTACATTTACTATTTTAGTTATATCTGGATTATTCTTAATGATGTACTACAAACCTGACATCAATTTAGCATTTGATTCAGTTAACTATACAATTATGCAAGAGGTTGCATTTGGTTGGTTATTTAGACATATTCATGGTGTTGCAGCTTCTGTTATATTCCTAATTATATATATTCATATGCTTACAGGTATCTACTATGGTTCATACAAACAAGGTAGAGAGATGATTTGGATTTCAGGAATGTTACTATTTGTTACATTTAGTGCTGCTGGTTTCTCTGGTTATATGCTTCCTTGGGGACAAATGTCTTACTGGGCTGCAATGGTTATCACAAACTTATTTGGTGGAGTTCCTGTTATTGGAGATGCACTAGTTGTTTGGATTA
>ERZ650302.79-NODE-79-length-43232-cov-12.738657_pt1 | contig 43232 bp, 44 predicted proteins | sample MGYA00376238_ERZ650302 | MGnify/ENA primary metagenome ERZ650302 (study PRJEB26733, sample SAMN07839298) | wastewater metagenome | biome: urban; feature: wastewater treatment plant; material: waste water | place: USA: North Carolina | collected 2016-04-28 ... | reverse complement strand
TTAAAAACATAGATGGAAAACAAAAAATAAAATATAAATTTAATTCTAGAGGACAGAGATCTAAAGTTTATGAAGCATTTGAAATAATTGCTCCATATGAAATATATAGGTTCAAAACAGAGAATATCATGGCAACAATACCCAATTATAGCCCATTTCAAGATATACAAACTGAAAAAGAAAATAATGTATATGTTAATCAAAAAATACTTAAGAATTCATATGAAGGTACTACAGTATACTATGATTCTAATAATGATGATGTCGAATTAATAGTGAAAAAAGATGGTGAATACAAAACAGTGCTGACATCTAAAATTGGATATAAATTGAGAAACAATGAATTGATAGAAGTTTATATTTTTAACGGGAGAAATACAGAGAAAAGAAAATACAATAGTGAAATGAAATTGGAAACAAAAGAAATTTTAGATATAAATTTATATGAGCAAAATAAAAAAAATCTTGCCTAAGCCCTATAAAATTTGATAAAATAAGGAGAAACAAAAACGAATTGATAAGTGGGAAAATAATGAAAAAATGGGAATTCTTGTCAGAAGTATCTGATAAAATAATTGAAGAGAATGATAAAATATATAAAGGCCTAGTTCCTTGGGCATTACTTAATTCAAAAGAAAAGAAAACAATATACGTTTCAACTTCTAATAGGAATATAGAAAATTATTTTTATACTTTAGATGAATACAAAGAACAAAGCACTGCTAAAGTGAAAAAGGAAATTGTGATGTTTGAGAATATATCACAAAAGAAAGAAGATTTATTAGGAATTAATATAGAACTACTCCACACTCTTAAAACAAAGAGTGATTTTGTTTTATTTTTAAACTTACAAATCGCATTAGATGTGTTCTTTGAAAAAGTTAAGCACATTGATTTCGAAATTGGAAAAGAATACAAAATGAGGGAAATACTAGAATTCTTAAATGAGAATAATTATACATCAGAATACATTATAGAAGAAAAGGGTCAATTTAGTAAAAGAGGAGATATAATAGATATTTATCCTGCAAATGAACAAAGCCCTATAAGGTTAGAGTTTTTTGATGACGAATTAGAAGGGATAAGAATCTTTGATTTGGACACTCAAAAGTCTATAGAGAAAATTGAAAAAATAAGAATTCATGGAAATATTTTAACAGGAAAAAATTATGAACTGACAGAATTATTACAAGAATTAAAAGATGAAGAAATAGAGATAATCATAGAAAATGAAGAGCTTTTAAATTACAAGTTAGAAGAGTACATTTTACTTGAAAGAGATAAAGAAGAAGTTTACCGAAAGAGATATAATAACTTCAAAAAGAGAAGTAAAATGATAGAGACTGTAAACTTTACAGATGAACAACTTGAAACGTTTAAAAATATTGATAAAGTCAAAAAATTATCTGTAAATAAAAATATAGAAATATATACAAATAATATCAAGAAAATGACTTTGGATTATGAAGGATCAAGTGTAAATGTAAATGATCAAAATTTGTTTGAAGGGTTTATAATAAATAACACTTTTATTTTAACTGATAGAGAAATTGAAGGATTCATTCATGAGAAAAAAAGAAAAGCAAATCAAGGAATAAAATATAAAAAAACAAATCAAATAATAGAAAATGATTATGTAATTCATACTCAATATGGAGTAGGATTATATAAAGGAATAGAGACAATAAATGAGCGGGATTATTTGAAAATAAAATATGCTGATGAAGATTTATTATACATACCTGTAGAAGGACTTGATCGATTAGAGAAGTACATTTCGTATGGAGAAGAACCTAAATTATATAAATTAGGGACACGTGGATTTAAAAAAAGAAAAGAAAAATTACTAGAAGAAATAGAAATTTTTGCAAAAGAATTAATAAAGATACAAGCACAAAGACAAAGTATAGAGGGATACACATATAATAAAGATACAATCTGGCAAGAAGAATTCGAAGAGCAATTTCCATTTGATGAGACTGATGATCAAAAGAAAGCTATAAATGATGTTAAAGCAGATATGGAAAGTCATAGAATAATGGATAGAATCGTTTGTGGAGACGTTGGGTATGGAAAGACAGAAGTTGCAATGAGAGCAGCATTTAAGGCAATAGAAAATTCTAAACAAGTTGCGCTAATTGCTCCTACAACAATCCTTGCGGAACAACATTTTAAAAGGTTTAAGCAAAGATTCCAAAATTATCCAATAACAATAGAAAATTTATCTAGGCTAACTGAAGGAAAAACATCTGATATACTTAAAAAATTAGAAAAAGGAACGATAGATTTAGTTATAGGGACACATAGATTACTTAGTAATGATGTGAATTTCAATAATTTGGGTATGCTAATAATAGATGAAGAACAAAAATTTGGAGTAAAAGCAAAAGAAAATTTAAAAGCGAAAAAAGAGAAAGTAGATGTTCTTACGCTAACGGCAACGCCAATTCCAAGAACACTAAATTTAGCATTGTTGGGGATAAGGGACATTTCTATAATTGATACACCACCAACAAATAGATTACCTATAATAACAAAAGTTATTGATTATGAAAAAGAAGAAATAAAGACAGCAATATTAAAAGAACTATCTAGAGATGGTCAAGTATTCTACATATATAATGAAGTTATAAATATGGAAGCGAAGAAAAAAGAATTGAAAGAAATGCTTCCAGATTTTGTAAAAATAGAATATGTTCATGGAAAATTAGTACCTAAAGAGATAAAAGATAAAATAAAACGATTTGAAGCAGGAGAGTTTGATATTCTATTAGCATCAACAATAATAGAAAATGGAATAGATATTTCCAATGTAAATACGATGATAATAGAAAACTTCGATAAGCTGGGACTTTCACAAGTTTACCAGTTGAGAGGAAGAGTAGGTAGAAGTAATAGACAAGGATATTGTTATTTACTAAAAAATACAAGATCTACAAAAAAAGGTAAGCAAAAACAAGAGAGTATTGATAAAATTGAAGGAATAAAATCTGGAGGATTCCAAATATCAATGGAAGACTTGAAAATAAGAGGTGCTGGAGAAATATTAGGAGATAGACAGCATGGAACAATAGAAACATTTGGATATGACCTGTATATTAAAATGTTGAATGAAGAAATTCAAAAACAAAAAGGAACATATAAAGAGAGAATAGAAAATGTCCAAATTATCATAAATAATAGAGGATCAATACCAGAAACGTATATTTCAGGTGAAGAACGATTAAGTATATATAAAAGATTTGCGATGTTAGAAACGTTTGACGAATTAAGAGAACTAATAAAGGAAGTACAAGATAGATTCGGTAAAATCATTGGAGAAGTTGAGAAATTTGTTAAATACATTGAATTAAAAATTATAGCAAAAGACAACGGGATATCACTTATTAAAGAAGATAAAAAAGAATATGAACTTATCTTTGAAAAAACAATTTCACAAGAGTTTTCAAATATGGTATCATTAGAAGAAAATGAAAGTATTGATGAAGAAACAGGAGAGGTAGTTTATATTCAAAAAATAACAATAGAAAAAAGTAAACTTAATGAGTATATTGAGACGTTGAAAGTTGATTATTAGGAGGAAAAAAATGATAAAAAATATTAAAGTATTAGCAGTAATTTCTCTTTTACTTGGAGTAGCTTCTTGTACAAGTGGAGATCCATATGCAACTGTAAAAGTAAATAAAGCACCAAGTACGTCAGCGATACCGTCGGTTCCTAAGCCGATTGATACGAAAGTTCCAGAAATACCGAAAATACCGGAGACACCGAAAGTACCAGAAACACCGAAAGTACCAGAGACACCAAAAGTGCCTGCAACGCCGAAAGTACCTACAACGACAACAAGTACACCTGCAACAGAGACTGAAAAATTTGATGCAACAGATCAAAAAATTGTAGATTTTATAGATCAAAAAGTTTATGAAGATGCTGCACAAATAAAGAAAATCACAGTAGAAAGTATACAAAAATTACAAGATGAAAAAAATATAAGAATGACAAAAAGAGAATTTTTAGCAAGAACGTATCAAATAATTAGAGATAATAATATGACATCATTCTATTTAGCAGTTGCTAGATTATTGAATGAAATAAAGTAGATCCAAGGAGGAAGAATGAAGTTTTTAAAATTTTTACTTATAACAGTAATTACACTATTAGTAGTTTTTATAGGGATGGTTGTTTTCTCAAATAAAATATTGACAGAACTTACAAAATCTAAAGATTCTGAGTTTGAAAATCTAAAATTTTCAATAGCAACAAGAGAAGTAAAATTTGATAATTATGTCTTAAATGGAGAAAATTTAGGTAAAGGAACAGCAAAAATAAATATTAAAAAAACACTTGAAAACGGTATTCTATCAAACAAAGTTTACTTTTCTAACTTAACGCTTGAAGATGTTGATTTGGATGCAATTAATGCAAATTCAGATAAATTTATAGATTCATATGTTGATAGCTTAGAAGTACCGCAAACAGAACTTGAAAAAGCACAAGTTAAATCAGCCGATTTCTTATTGGATAAGGAATCAAAAAAAGCGCAATTAATAATGGATACAGATGGAATGATAACATCAAAGATTACACCAGCAATAGTAAATATTGATAAATTAAAAAAAGAGTTTACAGAAATCAAAGATTTCAGTAGTAAAGCTAGCAAAGTTAAAGAAATTAATGATTCAATAAAACCGCTTTCAAAACAAATATTTGACCAAAAGAAACAATTACAAGATCTTGTTATGAACATTGAAAATGAAAGAGATATAATGCTTGAAAATACATCAGGAGACTTAAGACATTTAGATGTAGAATTAAAGATGAATGATATAGCAAATGTTGGAAATTATGTATTCGTAGATAAAGGACAAGAAATAAAAGAAAATACAAATAAATTGTTGAAAGAATTAAAAATAATTAGATCAATTTCAAAATTATCAAAACAAGATATTTCGGAAGTTACAATTAACAAAAATCAAGTTGTTGCAAAAACAAACAAACAAAAATTAGACGACATAATAATTAACTTAGGTAAGGGAGCAGAAAGTAAAGTTCAAGTATCAGTAGTTAATGCAAAAGAAGTTTACAATATAAATTATAAAAATACAGATTTAGTGATGAATATGATATATAAAGAGTCAGAGAAAATAGAATCAGAAATAAAATATATAAAAGCAAATTTCTTATCAAAAGATGGAAATAAAGATATGTCGCTAGATCAAAAACTAATATTTGATGGACAAAAATTAGTGAAAGAGAACAAAACAGCACTAACTGAGCCACAGAAATTAGAAATTACAGAAAAAATAAAAACACTGACAGAGACAAGATATAATGAAATTGTATCGAATTACAGTGACCAAACATTAAAAATAGAAGAAATTTTAAAATCTCTGCAAACAAAAATAACAGAGTTGGATAATTTGTACTTTAATTTATTAAAATTACAAGGAGTATCAGCGGTGACACAAGAGACAAATCCAATTGTTGAAGCTGGGAAAGCGAAGTAAAAATGAGACTAGATAAATTTTTAAAAGTAACAAGAATTATAAAAAGAAGAACAGTTGCTAAAGAATTAGCAGACAACGGGAATATAAAAGTAAATGGAGAAGAAAAAAAATCATCATATGCTGTAAAGATGGACGATATTCTAGATATAAAATTTTTCAATAAGAATATAAAAATAAGAGTTAAAGATGTTCCGTCTGAAAACTTAAGAAAAGATGATATAGAGCAGTACATAGAGGTAGTAAATTAATGATAATATCAAATTGTAAAATAAATTTAGGATTGAACATCATCTCTAAAAGAGATGACGGGTATCATGAGTTAGATATGATAATAGCTCCTATCTCATTTGGTGATGAAATAACTGTAGCTTGTCATGACGAAATAGGAGAATTAGACTTCAGAATAAAAGACAATTTAATACCAATTGATAAATCTAATACAGTTACAAAAGCATATAATGAGTATTTTGGACATTCTAATAAAGAAAAAAAGAGAGTGACTGTGTACTTAGAAAAGAAGGTGCCAAGACAAGCAGGACTTGGTGGTGGAAGTTCTAATGCAGGATTTTTATTAACGGAATTGAATAAAAAATACAAGTTCTATTCAAAAGATGAAATGTTAGTAATTGCAAAAAAAGTTGGTGCAGATGTTCCATTTTTTATAGATAATAAAACATCTAGAGTGAGTGGAATAGGTGAGAAAATTAGTTTTCTAGAAAATAATATTAAAGAAAAAATATTGTTAGTAAAACCAACATATATAGGAGTGAGTACGAGATTAGCGTTTTCACTTTATGGAGAAAATACAAATGAATTAAAAGTTTCTAACTTAGATAACATAGAAAAAGCGATAAAAGATGGGAATGTATTAGAACTTGAAAAAAATATAGAGAATACATTAGAACAAATTGTATTACAAAACAATATGAAGTTAGCAAAATTTAAAGCAGAAATAGAAAGTTTATATGAAAAGAAATTTTTTATGTCAGGAAGTGGAAGTACTTTTTTTACATTTATAAGTAAGCAAGAGGAATCTGAAATAAGAAAAAAAATGAATTATAGAATATCAAGAAAATACTTTACAAGAATAACACGATTCTTATAATGGATAATAAAAAATGGGCTTTGTATAAAAATACAGAACCCATTTTTTATGTTAATATTATTCTTCATCAATTATTTCGTCACTTTTATAGTACTTAGATGCTATATAATGTAATGGAATACCTAAAATTATTAAGAAGAACCCTGTTGTTGCAAATGGTATTTGCATTTTTGAGAAATCAATAGGAATTTCACCTTTAAAGAAAGGAACATCTCCTAAAACACCTCCGTAGATCGCAAATAACCCACCTACAATTGCAAGTATAGGAATAATTGGATACATAGGTACCCTATAAGGTCTGTTAAGGTTAGGTTGCGTTTTTCGAAGTATTATAACTGCAACAAACGACAATATGTAGAAAATCCAACTACCTAAAGTACCTAATTCGACTAAATTACCAGAAACATTAGGATTTAAAAAATCTAATAATAAGAAGAAGATAGAGAGAATCGAAACCCATAACATACCAATATGTGGGACATTAGATGTTTTTGATAATTTTGAAATAGTTCTACTAAATAAAAATTTTCTTTGTGATCCCATTTTGTATGCTATTCTACTACCAAAAATCATATATCCATTTAATGTACCGAAAACGGAAATCATTATTCCTATATTTATCAATATTCGAACTAGTGTTTTATTTAAAAATGGGAAAAGATTTTGTGCTGTAACAGCAGCAATACCACCACTATTTTTTATTCCTGCAACATCTGTAAGTCTATTTAATGGATTAGAAATAGCATATGAAATATTAATTGATATGTATATTACACAAACAATTAAGATTCCTAAAACAATTGCTTTGGGAAGATTTTTCTGTGGATTCTCCATTTCTCCAGCAACTGAACCTACGAACATCCATCCATCATATGCGAATATACAAGCAATAATCGCTTGTGTAAATACATTAAAGAGTGAAACTCCTGATAATCCATGAGGAATTACAGGAAATAGAATTGGAATAAAAGAATTTGAAATTGTCCCTTTATAAAATCCAAATAATATTATTACTGCTAAGGGTATCATTTTACCAATAGTTGCAAAATTTTGTATTTTTGCACCAACAAGTGCGCTAAAGTTATTTGCAATTGTTAGAAAGATGACAGCTAAAATAGCAAAAAATATGTATGAATAACCTTTTGACGTGCCTAATATAGCTGCAACTGTCTGCCCAAATTTAGCAGCTAAGAAAACTACATAAAATGGAAATATGATCCCAGCAAATGCCCATCCACATATTGTAGATAGCAGATCTCCGTATCCTGAACGGATATATTCTATAACTCCACCAGTTTTTGGTATTGCTGCAGCTAGTTCTGCAACTGTAAGACCTGCGGCTACTGTTATAATCCCAGCAAATGCCCAAACCATAATAGCTAATCCTGGGCTATTTGTTATTGAAAAAACTTTTGGTGCTAAGTAAAAAACTCCTGAACCGACTATAGATCCCACTACAAGAGCTAAAATATCTTTAAATTTAAAATGTTTTTCTAAATGCATAATTTAATTTCTCCTCTATATTTTCTTTGAATACAGTATATATCATATCACATATTGTCTATAAATCAATAAGCAAAAGAAAGAAATTATTGTATTTCCTCTTGATTTTAAGAAAAAACGAGGTATAATCTTAAAAAATGGAGGTAACACTTCAAAAACAAATGTTTTAAAGGGGAGATTGAATGAAGATAACAGACATTAGACTAAGACTAGGTAAAGGATCAGAAGAAGGAGGAAAGTTAAAGGCGTACGTAGATGTAACTTTTGATGAAAGCTTTGTCGTTCATGGATTAAAAGTGATTGAAGGACAAAATGGCTTATTTGTTGCAATGCCTTCTAGAAGAATGCCAAATGGAGAATTCAAAGATATTGCTCATCCAATAAAACCTGAATTAAGATCAGAAATAACAAATTCAGTAATAGAAAAATATGAAGCTGAAAAAGAAACATTAGGAGCAACACCAGAAGCAACACCAACAGTAGAAGTTGTATCAGAATAACAATTTAATAATATCAAAAAAGACTAGAAAAAAATTCTAGTCTTTTTATTATTCTCGTTCTTTTTGATATTTGTTTCTTAATATTATTGCAACAGAGTTAGCTGAAAGCAAGAAGAATAAGAGAACCATAATTCCTGCTGCTGCTAAATCTTGAAAATCTTTTTTTGGATAAGAAGACCATTGAAAGATTTGTATTGGCATAGCAGTATATTTCGATAGTAGACTAGATGGTAGTTTCGTAACCATACTTGCGGCTCCAACAACTAATAATGGAGCTGATTCTCCAATAGCTCTCGATAATGATAAAATGATTCCAGTTAACATTCCTGGTGCAGCATAAGGAATTACTACTGCTTTTATCATTTGCCATTTTGTCATTCCAAGTCCATATGCTGCTTCTATTAAGATAGATGGAACAGCTTTCACTGCTTCCCTAGCTGAAACAATAATAACAGGTAGAATCATAAGAGAGAGTACTAATGCTCCTGATAATACAGAGCCTCTAATAGAATGGATTCGTGAAAATATTGCTAGTCCCAAAAGTCCGTAAACTATTGCGGGGACACCAGCTAAGTTAGATATATTTATTTCTAAAAAACTATAAAACCAAGATTTCTTATTTGAATATTGCTCTAGATAGATAGCTGATCCTATACCAATGGGGACAGTTATCAAACCTATTGTTCCAATTAAATAGAAACTTCCGACGATTGCAGGTAAAAAACCAGCTCTTGAAGGTATTCTTGAAGGAGTTGATGTTAGAAACTTCATAGAAATCCATTTAATTCCTGTAGAGAAAATTCCAGATAAAAGAATTAATAGGAAAAGTAAACAAAAAACGATACTACTAAGAAATAGATATTTGAAAAACTTATCTTTAAATTTTCTTGCTTTCAAATTATTTACTAATATCATTAATATACCTCCCTATATTTCTCAACGATTTTTTTTGCTCCAATATTAAGTGTTAAAGTTATAATGAAAAGAATCAATCCAACAACGAAAACAGTTTGATATTCAAGACTTCCTACAACAACTTCACCAAAACTTTTACTAACCATATAACCTGTCATTGTTTGTATTTGTCCTAGTGGATTAAAATTAAGTACAGGCTTTGCTCCTGCTGCCATGGCTACAATCATCGTTTCACCAATTGCTCTAGATATTGCTAAAACAAAAGAAGACATGATTCCTGATATTGCTGCAGGGACAGTTACATTCTTAACTGTTTCAAAACTTGTAGCACCTAATCCAAAAGAAGCTTCCCTTAGAGTTTTTGGTACAGATTTCAGCGCATCTTCACTAATTGATGCAACTAGTGGAGTTATCATAATCCCAACTGCAAATGAAGCACTAAGCACATTAAATGTCTCTACTCTCAGCTGACTTGTTGCGCTGAAAAACTTCACAAAATTTATAAGGAGATAAATGAATAATATTCCAAATGTTGCTGATATGAATGAGAAAATTATTTTTAACTTTAGATTGACAGTATCAAAAAATTTACTTCCAATCTTGAATGAAATGAATCCTGAAAGTACTAAAAATAAAACTAAAAATATTTTTGCAATCCATGAAATATTTACTTTTAAAAATGGTGTTATATATAAAAGTGCAAAGAACCCATAGACTACTGATGGAATTCCTGCAAGAATCTCAAGTATTGGCTTCAATGTATTTCTAACTTTTGGTTTTGCATATTCACTTAAGTATATTGCACTTCCTAATCCCAGTGGAATTGCAAATAAACATGAGAATAAAACAATCATTAATGTCCCTACTAATATTGGTAGGATATGGTAACTTCCACTTCTTGGATCCCAAAGAGTTCCAAATTTCAGTAGTTGAAATCCTCTTCCTTCACCAAAAAAAGGCAATGATTCAGTGACTAAACTAATCACAATTCCGATTGTTGTTATTATAGATATAAAAACAAAAAGAGTAAGTGTGTATTTAACAATCTTCTCTTTTAAGTATACAGTCTTTAAATTTGATTTCTTCATTGGTTCTCCATTCCGTAATTAATAAATTTAGAAGCAAGTATTTTCAGTAGTTAGAATATACTTGCTCCTCAGTTATATTTTTTATTTAATTGCTGCCTCTTGTGCTGAATAATCATCTAAAGGTACATAACCAGAAGACTTAACTAACTCAGTAGCATTTTTTATATAAAATTGAATAAATGATTTCACTTGTGCTTTTTCTGCAAAAGATTTTTTATTAATATATAGATATAATGGTCTTGATAAAGGTTTATAAGTTCCATTTTTTACAGTTTCATCCGAAGGAAGAATTCCGTTTACAGAGAATGCTTTTAATTTATCTTTTTGTTCTAGGTAATAAGCATAACCAAAGTAACCTAACGCTCCTTTATCCCCTTCAACACCTTGTACTAATTGATTATCATCTGATGATGGAGAGTAATCTTTTCTTATTTTCCCATCTTTACCTAAGATTTCTTCAATAAAGTAATCATAAGTTCCTGAATCTTGATCTGGACCATATAATTTTATTGGTTCAGCAGGCCAAGCTGGGTTAACATCTTTCCATGTTTTTACTGTAGAACCATCGGCCCATATTTTCTTTAAATCTTCTGTTGTTAAGTTCTGTGCCCAAGTATTTTCTGGATTTGCAACGACAGTAAGACCATCTAATCCTATTTTTAATTCGATAAACTCTATTCCATTTTTTTGTGCAGTGCTTAATTCTTCTGGTTTCATTGCTCTAGATGCATCTACAATATCAATTTCTCCAGTAACAAATTTCTTGAATCCGCCACCTGTACCTGATATTCCAACTGATACATTTACATCTGAATTTTCTTTTGAGAACTCTTCAGCAACGGCTTGTGAAATTGGTGCAACTGTTGATGACCCATCAATTAAAACTTCACCTTTCAACCCTGTTCCTTCTTTACTTCCACCGCAACCAACTAACAATAGCGAAAGTGATGCTAATAATAATATTTTCTTCATAATGTCCTCCTAAGATATATAATATATAAAATGTTCTTACATAGTAAGTATACAACTGCTATGTAAAGACATTATGAAGTCTATGTAAATAGAATGTAAACTCATGAAAACATTTAAATAATAAATATAATGATATTCCTTGATTAAAAGATGTTTTTTTGGTAAAATTAAAAGGAAAATAATAAAATAAAATGGGTATCGGAGACTATAAATGAAATTAATAGTAGGGCTTGGAAACTATGGGCAAGAATATAAACTGACAAGACATAACGTAGGATTTATTTTTTTGGATGAATACTTTAAAGAAAATAAAATAACAGACATAAGAAATAAATATAAATCAGAATTTGTTGAATTAAATAAAAATGGCGAGAAAGTATTTTTTCAAAAACCATTAACATATATGAACTTAAGTGGAGAAGCGATTAGTGATGTAATAAGGTTTTATAAATTAGACCCGAAAACAGACCTTTTTGTTATATATGATGATATGGATTTACCAATGGGGAAATTAAAGATACGAAAAGATGGTAGTCCAGCAGGCCATAATGGAATCAAATCAATAATTCAACATTTAGGTGGAGAATTCTGTAGAATAAAATATGGAATAGGTAAGGCTAGAAATAAAGAAGAGACAATTGGTCATGTTTTAGGAAAATTTACGGAAGAAGAAAGAAATATATTGAAAGAAAGTAGAGATACGATATTTAACTTAATAGAAGATATAATAAATGATGTCGAAATATCAAAACTTATGAATAAGTATAATACTAAACAAAAATAACAGGAGGACAAATGAAGAAAACGCTACTAGGGTTATTAGGTTTATTAATGGTTTGGTCATGTGGAAATGGTGGTATTAATGGAAATAATGGAGGAAAAGAATTAAAAGGTGAAATTGTAATTGACGGATCATCAACAGTGGCGCCAATTAGTTCAGCAGTAGCAGAAGAATTCTTTAGAGAAAATAGAAATGTTAATATTGCAATTGGTATATCTGGGACAGGTGGAGGATTTAAGAAATTTGCAGTTGGAGAGATTGACGTTGCAAATGCATCAAGAAAAATTAAAGAAAAAGAGGCTAAAGAAGCTAAGAAAAATGGAGTAGAGTATATTGAACTAGAAATAGCACTTGATGGAATAGCTGTAGTTGTAAATAAAGAGAATACATGGGCTCAAGAACTGACAGAGGAAGATCTGAAAAAAATCTGGGAAAATGGTTCTAAGATAATGAATTGGAAAGAAGTCAATCCTTCGTGGCCGTCAGAAGTAATAAAGTTATATGGGCCAGATCAAGATTCAGGAACATTTGATTATTTTGTAGAGGAAATATTAGGAAAAGAGGGCCAAATAAGAATAGACTATTCACCATCATCAGATGACAATCAATTAGTTCAAGGGGTAGAAGGAGATAAAGGTTCATTAGGATTCTTTGGATACGCATATTATATAGAGCAAAAAGATAAATTAAATGCAGTTGCAGTTAATGGTGTAAGACCAACAGACGAGACAGTAAGAACCGGGAAATATAAACCATTGTCTAGACCACTTTACATATATGTAAATAAGAAATCACTTAAAGAAAAACCAGAAGTTAGAGCGTTTGTAGAGTATTATTTGAAAAATGCACCTAAAGCAGTTAAGTTAACTGGATATGTTCCATTAAGTGACTATACAAAACAATTAGAGCTAATAAAATAGTCTCATAAATAAAATTTAGAAGGAGGAAATATGCAAAGTGTTACATCTGAAGCAGTTAAAATAAGACGAAGAAAAATAGTTAAGTTAAAGGAAAATATAGTTAAAGTAACTCTTGTTGTTTTTGCCGGAATTTCAGTATTAACAACAATAGCAATAATATCAAGTCTCTTCATTGAGGCAATGCCATTTTTCGAGAAAATTTCAAGAGTTTCACAATTGTTTCAATATGGAACAGTTTGGGATCCTAGAAGTGAGAGCTACCATATTTTACCAATATTAGTAGGAACTTTGATGATTGTTCTATTTTCATGTTTATTCGCAATTCCTCTAGGATTAGGAAGTGCAATATACTTAAGTGAATATGCAAAGCCAAAAGTTAGAAATACATTGAAGCCAATACTTGAAATTCTTGCAGGAATTCCATCAGTAGTCTATGGATTTTTCGCATTACTATATATAACACCATTTTTAAAAATGAATATATCATGGCTAGCAAAATTATTTTTATTTGTAATCTTAGGCATGTCAATTTTTATAGCAGTGAAATCAGTAGGAAAATTTCTTGAAACACCAAAATTAAAAATGAAAATTATTTATTCGTCATTATTTTTATCTTTTGGATCGATTGCGTTTTACTTATGTATAAATTTTATAAAATTTTTCAATGCAACAAGTCAATTAAGAGTGGAAACATTTAACGTATTAAGTGCTTCGTTTGCAGTTGGAATAATGATAACACCATTAGTTGCATCGATTAGTGAAGACGCATTGAAAGCAGTCCCTAATAATTTGAGAGAAGCATCATTAGGATTGGGAGCAACAAAGTTTGAAACAGTTTGGAGCGTGACTGTACCTGCAGCAATATCTGGTATAGTATCATCATTTATATTAGCAATATCGAGAGCTATTGGAGAGACAATGATAGTTTCAATGGCAGCGGGAGCAAAACCAGTATTGAATTTCAATCCATTAGGTCAAATACAAACAATGACAGGATATATGATGAGTAAAAGTTTTGGGGAAGTAGTAGTAGGAAGTATTGAATATCAAACAGTATTCGTTGTAGGGTTGATACTATTCTTTATAACTCTTTTCTTAAATATTGGAGCAAAAAAAATAGTAGATATTTTTAGGGAGGTGTATTAATGATATTAGTAAATAATCTAAAAGCAAGAAAATTGAAAGATAAAGTATTTAAATACGTATTTTTTGCATGTATCGTATTCTGTTTAGCGTTTTTAGGGATACTAGTGATAGGACTTTTGTCAAAAGGATTAAAATACTTAAATCCAAAATTTTTACTTTCATCACCATCGCTTATTTCTGCTGTAAATGCCGGATTTTACCCAGCAATAATTGGAAGCTTCTGGATTTTACTATTAGTTGGGCTAGTAGCTGTTCCAATTGGAGTAGGGTCAGCAATTTATTTGGAGCAATATTTAAATAAAAAAAGTAAATGGTATCATTTTTTAGAAGTTAATATTTCAAATCTAGCAGGTGTCCCTGCAATAGTTTATGGATTGTTAGGACTTACATTATTTTCTAGAATGCACGGACTAAGAGGAACGATATTAGCAGGTGGAATAACATTATCACTTATGATACTACCGGTAATAATTGTTTCATCAAGAGAAGCAATAAAAGCAGTTCCAAAGATATTAATAGAAGCAGCATATGGATTAGGAATGACAAAATGGCAAATGATAAAAGCAGTAATAATACCTTATGCAGCACCAGGTATGTTAACAGGTGTAATATTAGCTTTATCAAGAGCATTAGGAGAGTCTGCACCGTTATTAGTTGTTGGAGCAGCGGCAATGGTAACAAAAGATCCAACAAGTGTTTTTTCAAGATACACAGCAATGCCAATTCAAATATTTCAATGGGCAACAAATCCAAAACAAGAATTTCAAGATTTAGCGGCATCAGGAATAATAGTTCTGCTAGTATTTTTATTGTCAGCAAATGCATTAGCAATAATGTTAAGAAATAAATACCAAAAAGAACGAGGATAAATCAAATAAAGCAAAAGGGCGAATAGATAAATCGCCCTTTATTTTTTATTTTGGTATATATAATGTAAATGTAGTCCCTATTCCAAGTTCACTTTCTAGTGTGATCTCACCTTTATAATTTCTCATAATTTCACTGACAATAGCTAATCCAAGTCCAGATCCAGCTATATTTATTGGCCTTGCATCATCGACTCTATAGAACCTGTTAAAGATATTTTCTTTTTCAGAATCAGAAATACCAATTCCATTATCAGAAATAGTAATCAGATAACAATCGTTAATATCAGAATCAGCAAATGAAATTTTAATTTCAGGCTGTTTATTGTTGTATATAATAGCATTTTCAATTATATTCTTTAGAATAACTGCTATTCTTTCTCTGTCTATAATTATATTATTAGATTTCAGCTTGCTAAAATCAGTTGTAATAAGAGAATTCTTTGATTTAATTAAGTATCTTGACTCATTAAGAACATCATTTAAAAAAGTATTTACATCAATAGATGTTTTATTTAATATTTTTGAACTTTCGTATTTTGAATATTCAAGAAAATCATGAATAAGTGCTTCTATTTTAGAAACGTTAGAATAAATAACTTTAAAGAAACTAGAAAGTTCTAATTCTGAGCTGTTACCTTCTTTCAATGAGTCTTCAATAGCAATAGTAAAACCTTTTATATTTGTAAGCGGTGTCTTTAATTCATGTGAAACATCTGAAATGAAACGTTTCTGAATTTTTTCAAATTGCTTAGAAAGAGTTATGTTTCTTAAATTAAATAGAATTGAATTCTCAGATTTAATCCTATGAGATTCTAGGAAATAAAACGTATCATTTTCTGAAACATAAATTTCTTTTTTTACATTCTCATTTGTTTTAAGGATAGCTTTGACTTCATTAATAAGAGAATTAAACTTTATTGTATTCTGAAATTTGTTATTCTTTGCATTATAACTGATAGATGAGAAATTTTCGTTCTGAAGAATAATTTCCTCACCTTTTACAGCAAACAATATAGAATCTATTGCAGACAATGTTTCTCTCAGTCGTTCAGACTCTTTCTTAAGGCTAGATTTGTAATCAGTACTCTTGCCCTTGATTTCAAAGATTGAATTAAAGTAATTGATAGAAGAATCACTTTGATAAAAATCAATATTTAACTTAAATGAATCATTTAGAATTTTTAGCGTTTCGGTTTTAATAAAATCTGATTTTTCTTTTTCTTTCTTCAAGTAGTAATAGAAAACAAGATCAATTACTAATATAGAAAAAAGGAAAAAAAGGAAAAAGGATTTATTTATCCCAAAAATAAAGTTGAGCAATACGAGAAGAAAAAGCTCAACAGAAATTAAAAAAGTTAGTTGTTTTTTAATTGGTAACCAACTCCTTTTATTGTTTTTATATAATTAGAAAGGTTTGGAATCTTATCTCTTAGTTTCCCGATGTAGACATCAACTGTCCTATCACCAAGAAAATAGTTTTCATTCCAAACACTATTTAATATTTTTTCTCTACTGAGAGCAAGTCCCTTATTTGTGATCAAAAAAACAAGAAGGTTAAACTCTTTACTAGATAGTTCTATTTCTACATTAGAGTATAAGACAACATGTTTATCAATATGAACAACAATATCTTTATATTCCAATGTGTTTTCATTTATCAGCTTTTTAGAATCATTTCTCAATGAAAGCAATTTTTTTATACGTAAAACTAATTCTCTAGGATCAAATGGTTTCTTCAAATAATCATCGCAACCTGCATGAAATCCTTCAACGATATCATCAATTTCAGACTTTGCAGTTAACATAAATATAAGAGGATTTCCGTATAAATCAGTATTAGACTTTATTTGTTTTGAAATACCAATTCCATCTAACCCTGGAAGCATAAGATCAAGAACAATTAATTTTGGTTTATTTTCTTGAATTATTTTAAGAGCTTTCAATCCATCTTGTGAAGTGAATACTTCATACTCACCCCTTAATTCTTCATCTTTTTCTAGAAAAAATTGTATCAAAGTCTTAATTTCAAGATCATCTTCAACAATAAGAATAGATTTATTTCTCATAATAACTCCTAATCTTCGACAAAATTATGTCTTATGTCGACACCGTTATAGATGTAAATAGCAATCTCTGCTAAATTTTTTATTGTATCTCCGATTCTTTCCAAATGTTGAGATATGAATAATGCTTCTAAATTATCTAAGTCTCTTTCTTCAATAGTAGATGCTCTTAAAGATGCTTTTGTAGCTTCAATAACTTGCGTCTTAAATGCATTTACTTCTTCGTCGAGAGTAAGTATTAAATAAGCATAACTCAAATCTTCTTGGTAATATGTTTTTAAGAACAATTCAAACATGTGATTTACTTTCACATGCATATCAATTAAGTTTAATCCTCTGTAAGCTTCTATATTTTTTGAATGTTTTAAAACTTTTAAAATATTAAGTGTTAAGTCACTCATTCTTTCAAGTTGAGAACTGAACTTTGCAACACCAATTAAGAATCTCAAGTTTATTGCAAAAGGCTGAAAACGTGCAATTGTCTTAACAACTTCGTCATCAATCTGTAATTCAAAATGGTTAATTCTATCTTCAATTGATTTAACTTCTCCATATAGAGAATTATCAAAACTCCCTTTTTCCATAATGATTCCAACAACATCAAGAGATCTTTTACAATCTTTCAAAGTTTCTGAAACAATGGCTTTAATATCATCTAATCTTTCTTCTAAGTTTCTCATTGATTACCTCCAAATTATTAACAATTATTAACTAAATTTACCATTTACATAATCTTCTGTTTTCTTATTAGAAGGATTTGTAAAGATTTTACTTGTACTGTCGAATTCTTCAATAACACCTTTGTAGAAGAATGCTGTCTTATCAGAAATTCTAGCAGCTTGTTGCATATTATGTGTAACAATTACGATTGTATAATTTTTTTCTAATTCTCTAATTAATTCCTCAATCTTCAATGTAGAAAGTGGATCAAGTGCAGATGTTGGCTCATCCATTAAGATAACTTCAGGTTTAATTGCAATTGCTCTAGCTATACAAAGACGTTGCTGTTGTCCACCAGATAATCCCATAGCTGATTTATGTAATTTGTCTTTAACTTCATCCCATAAAGCAACAGATTTCAAACTTGTCTCAACCATTTCCATTAATACATTTTTATCTTTTTCACCATGTAATTTAGGTGCATAAACAATGTTCTCATATATTGTTTTTGGAAAAGGGTTTGGTTTTTGGAAAACCATTCCTACTTTTTTTCTTAATTCAACGACATCATATTTAGGATCAAATATACTTTGACCAGATATTTTAATATCTCCTTCGTATTTAGAAGTCTCTATAAGGTCGTTCATTCTATTTATAGATCTTAAAAAAGTTGATTTTCCACAACCTGAAGGACCTATAAGTGCTGTAACTTTATTCTTTGGAATTTCAATATTTAAGTTGTCAAGCGCTTTGAAATCGGCGTAATAAAAATTAAAGTTTTTAACTGTGATGGCGCTATCCTTTTTTTCTTCTTCTAAATTTTCAATATTTTCCATTTTTCCTCCTGAGATTTAATAAAGCATAAAATATTTTAAATGTGTAGTTTATAACATATTCTACCATAAAAACGTAAAAAAACAAAAGCTGTTTTTATATTATCAATTATAAATTTACTATGTAAATAGACAATGAATAGAATGTAAAAAAATTGTAAAAGAAAATAATGATTAAAAAAATAAAATAATAATGATATAATGGCTATAAAAAGAATTTGACTAAAATGGAGATAAAATGAAGACTTTTAAACTTACAAAAGAGACACAACGAATGAAAATAGGTGAATATCTGAAAGAGATACAGAACTATTCAAGCAGAAGCATGAGACAAATAAAAGTATACTTAAATGGTAAAGAAGTAAAATTAACCAAAAAATTGCCATCAGGTGGAGTTCTTAGAGTTATAGAAAAGGAAAAAGGGACGAATATTGAACCAATATATGTACCTCTTGATATTGTGTACGAAGACGATGATTTATTAATAATAAATAAGCAACCATTTTTATTAACACATCCAACATTTAAAAAAGCAGATTTCACACTTGCAAATGGGGTAGTTTACTATTTCAAAGAAAAGTATGGAAAAGAACAAGTACCAAGATTCTACAACAGGCTTGATATGAATACATCAGGACTTATAATAGTAACAAAAACAGCATTTGCACAAGCGTATTTGCAGAATCATTCACAATTTGAGAAAAAATATTTAGCGATTGTAGATGGAAATTTTGATAAAGAAGAAATAATAGTTGAGAAGCCAATATATAGAGATGGTGATAATCTCGAACGGTTGATTGATGAGCGAGGACAATATTCAAAAACGATATTTAGAAAAATAAAGAATTATCCAGAGAAGAATGTTTCGCTCATAGAATGTGAGCTCTTTACAGGAAGAACACATCAGATTAGAGTTCATTTAAAGTCCGAAGGACATTTTATTGTTGGAGATGACCTGTATGGTGATGATAATAAGATAGAAGGTGTAGAAAGACAGTTCTTGCACGCGTACAAAATAAAATTTACTCATCCAGTAAGTAATGAGGAAATAAGTCTTGAAATACCAATTTACGAGGATATGAAGAAATTTTTGGAAGATTAGATGGAAGGGGAATGTGAATACTATGATAATAAAAAAAGAAATGAAGGGAATACTTTTACTTATATCAATGACTATGTTTCTAACATCATGTAGAACTTTATTATATATGGCTACAGATGGTGAATACGGAGGAAGAAAGCCACCAGAAAAAGAGAGTCCGGCATATTTTAAATCTAAGAGCTACTTCGGAGAAGAATTGAAAGATTACATAGATTCAATACTTGCAAGAAAAAGAGAGACAAAAGTAATAATGGATGGTTTTGAAGGTAAACTACCAGAAGGAATGGTATTTAAAAAAGGGTATCCAAAACAAACTAGAGTATTGGGATATAAGAATGTAGTATATCTATTTGATGAGAAGGAACAATATGGATTTCCTTTAATGATAGTAAACATACCAGATAAAGATATGGAAGAGTGGATAAACAATGATAAAGACATCTTCATACATCTTTTAGCAAAAGATGGGAGCTATTACTTAGGTAGGACGATTGGAGATCCAGCCTCTAGCATGAGTATTAGAAAAATAAGGAATAATTATTATGCATTTAATGATTATGTCCCAATATACTACAAACCAAAAGAGCATTTTATTGGATCAGATTATTTTTTTGAAGAAATAGTAAATGGACTTTGTGATTGTAAATATAATGAAGGTGCAAAGTCTTTAGAAAGAGATATAAAAAGAGAAAAATATGAATAAAAAAAGAAGTGAATACATATAAGATCTAGAGTATCAAGTCAAGATGCAATAATGAAAAATAGAATAAACAATCTAAACAATGGTGAGAAGACAACTAGCATTAATGGGATTACAGCAGATATTAATGAACCAGAAGTTGTGACACCGGTATCATCAGTTGAGAATGAAGGAACAACGGATGTAGGCGAAACAATAGATCGATTAAGAGAAAGAGTAGGTGAATAGAATGAAGAAAATACTTTTACTTATATCAATGACTATGTTTCTAACATCATGTAGTACTTTATTATATATGGCTACAGATGGTGAATACGGAGGAAGAAAACCACCAGAAAGAGAGAGCCCAGCATATTTAAAATCTGAGAGCAGTGGAGGTGCAAAAGACTTAAAAGACTATCTAGATTCAATACTTGCAAGAAAAAGAGAGACAAAAGTAATAATGGATGGTTTTGAAGGTAAACTACCAGAAGGAATGGTATTTAAAAAAGGGTATCCAAAACAAACTAGAGTATTGGGATATAAGAATGTAGTGTACCTATTTGATGAGAAGGAACAATATGGATTTCCTTTAATGATAGTAAACATGCCAGATAAGGATATGGAAGAGTGGATAAATAATGATAAAGATATCTTCAGACATACTTTAGCAGAAGATGGTACATATTACTTAAGCATACCTGAAAATCCAGATTTTGGTATGCTTATTAGGAAAATAAGGAGTAATTATTACGCGTTCAATCAATATGTCCCTATATACTATAAACCGGGAATTTTTATTGGATCAGATTATTTTTTTGAAGAAGTAGTAAACGAACTTTGTGATTGTAAATATAATATAGGAGCAAAAAAGCTAAAGACGGATATGAAGAAAGAACCATATAAATTGGAGAAGAAATAACTACTAAACAATGATGAGAAACAACTAGCATTAATGGGATTACAACAGAAATAGATAGCTATCCCAAAGATATTAATATAAGAAGAGTTAATATTAGAGGTGTATATATTGATATACTGGATCCTAAAAAAATGAAATTCACATAAATATATAAAATTAAAGCTAGGATTAATTTCCTAGCTTTAATTTTATACCCACATTACATTCTATCTACAGTCTTAATTCCAAGAAGAGAAAGTCCTTCTTTTAAGACACTTGCAGTTTTTTCACAAAGAGCAAGTCTTGCATTTCTAATATCATCATTTTCTTCTTTTATAATAGTTATTGAATTATAAAATGTATTGAATAGTTTTGCAGTTTCAAATAAATAGTCTGCAACTAAATTAGGTCTGTATGATTCATAAGCTTTTGTTGCGACAACAGGAAGTTTGAATAAATTCAAAGCTAACTCTCTTTCTGCATCACTCACATTATCATACAAAACATTTGAAACATTGAGATCAAATTTTACATTTTCAGAAGCAAGTTTTCTAAAGATAGACATAACTCTTACATATGTATATTGTAAGTAAGGGCCTGTATTTCCTTCGAAACTTAAGACTTTGTCCCATTCAAAAGTAATAGCAGATGTTCTATTTTGGCTTAAATCAAAATATTTGATAGCTCCGATTCCAACTGATTCTGCAATTTCATTTTTTTCATTTTCAGGTATATCAGGGTTCTTCTCATCAATTACTTTTTTTACTTGTGCTTTAGCTTCGTCTAGTAAATCTACTAGTCGTATAATATTCCCACCACGAGATGATAATATCACACCATTACCAAATCTCATAATTCCAAACCAAACATGTGCTTTCTCAATATTATAAGGCTCACCTAATAGTTCTGATATTTTAAATACTTGTCTGAAGTGATCTTGTTGACGTTCATCTGTAACATATACAGCTTTTCTTATATTAAGAACTTCACCTTTGTATTTAAGTGTTGCAAGATCAGATGTAGAATAAAGGAAACTTCCATCTTTCTTCTGAACAATACAAGGATTAAGCTTTGTTTCTTCGTCAAAAAAGACAACTAATGCTTCTTGATCTTCTATTGCAAGACCTTTTTCTTTCAAATCATTTAACACTTGAGGCATTAAAGAGTTGTAGAATGATTCTCCATTGTACAAATCAAAATGCACATCTAATCGTTCATATACTTTGTTATATTCTTTTATAGAAATATCAATAAATTCTTTCCAAAGTGCTAAATTACGCTCATCACCTTGTTGTAATTTCTTCAATTCTTCACGTGCTAAATCTTCAAGTGAAGGATCTTCACCGGCTTTTTCAGAAAATAGTACATATATTCTTTCTAATTCTTCAATCGGATCATTAGAATAAGCTTCCTTATCAAGCCAATTGTCATATCCAACAATAAGTTTACCAAATTGTGTACCCCAATCACCAACATGATTATCTGCTATTATATCAAAATCTAAATATTTCATAATTCTTTTTATAGAATCACCAATTATTGTACTTCTCAAATGGCCAATATGCATTCTCTTTGCAATATTAGGAGAAGAGTAGTCAATTATAACCTTCTTATCATTATCAATCGATGAGAAGTCATATTTTTCATTTCCTAGCTTTTGAAGTTCTTCATTAACAAATGAATTTTTCAAATAAATATTTATAAATCCAGGACCTGCAATTTCAAGTTTTTCTATTTTATCATTTTCTCCAAAATTTTCTATTATTTTAGAAGCGATTTCTCTTGGATTTACACCAATTTTCTTTGAATTAATCATAGCAAAATTTGTTTGGAAATCTCCAAATTCTTTTTTGCTAGATCCTTGTATTTCCAATGTTCCAGCAAGTTCTTCAACACTTGCAACATCACTAAAAATATTTTTAATATTATCAATAAATAGTTCAGCAACCTGAACATTTAAAAGTTTCATAAAACACCTCATCACATATATTTGTAAAAATTATTAATCACGTTCATTATACACTATATAAAAGATATTTTCAATTTACAAAATACGGAATATTATGCTACAATAAGCCAATTATTTAGAAAAAATGATTAAATCAGGAGGAAAAATAAAATGAAGAAAATAATTATGACAGAAAATGCACCTAAAGCACTAGGACCTTATTCACAAGCAATTATGGTTGGAAATACATTATATGTGTCAGGACAAATACCATTTGTTCCAGAAACAATGACACTTGTTTCAGAAGATATTCAAGCGCAAACAAGACAATCAATAGAGAATATAAAAGCAATTGTAAACGAAGCCGGTGGAGAATTATCTGATATTGTTAAAGTAAATGTATTTGTTAAGAACATAGAAGATTTTGATAAAATAAATGAAGTTTATGCAGAATATTTCAGTGAAGCAAAACCAGCTAGAGCATTGGTAGAAGTAGCAAGATTACCTAGAGATGTGAAGATAGAAATTGAAGCAATAGCAGTTTTCTCTCAATAATGATAAAACAATTATCCATTAATATAGTTTTAATGGATATGGTGTATAATCTAGTTAGATCGAAAGATCTGAAACCTCAATTAACCCCCCCTTTTATTAGGCCTCTTTTCGAAGAGGCCTATTACTTTTAAAATAACACTTTCAAAACGTATGTTATTTTAAAGCGTGAGTAATTTAAGTACTATAAATAAAGGGTTTTCAAAAAATGAAAAGTCAGGATTTTGCATTTGAAAATAATATGTGGTATAATAAATTACCAAAAAAAATTGGAGGTTTAAAATGAAAAAACTAACTATACTTGTAGGGTTGGTAACTTCAACAATGCTGATTACAGCATCAAATACAGGTACAAGTAGTAGCAGTGAAACAGAAGCAACAAGAAAAGAAATAATTAAAGAAATGAAGGCACAAACTACTTATCCGGAGGGGTTCTTCAAAGAAGTGCAAACTTTAGGAACACCTAGTAATAGTGCTATGATGGAACAAGAAAAGAGTCAACCTAAAGATGAGAAACAAGCAGCGAGTTGGACAGAAGCCGAATATTTTCAAAATGGAGTAGCTTCATTTTATGGAGAACAATGGAACGGAAGAAGAACAGCGAATGGGGAGATATTTAATACATATGAATTAACAGCAGCACATAAAACATTACCGTTCGGTACAAAGGTAAGAGTAACAAATGAAGCAAATGGTAAATCTGTTATCGTTAGAATAAACGATAGAGGGCCATTTGTAAAAGGAAGAATAATTGATTTAAGTACAGCTGCATTTGCTTCTATAGGAAGTACAGACAGCGGTATAGCAAAAGTAAAATTAGAAATTTTGAAGTAAACTTTTTGAAAGGTGGTTTAGGTGTGTTAAATGGAAAAATTGCATTAATTACAGGTGGGTCAAGAGGAATAGGAAAAGAAATAGCACTTAAGTTTGCAAATAATGGAGCAACAGTAATTGCTGGGGATTTGGTTGAACCAGATTACAAACACGAAAACGTGAAATTTGTAAAACTTAATGTTACGGATAGAGAAAATATTAAAGAAGTTGCAAGTCAAGTGAAAGCAGAATATGGAAAATTGGATATATTAGTTAATAATGCAGGAATAACGCGGGATTCACTATTACAAAGAATGAAAGAGCAGGATTGGGATTTAGTTGTAGAGATTAACCTTAAAGGTGTTTACAATGTAATGCAAGGCTTTGTTTCATTATTATTAAAAAGTGAAAGCGCAAGTGTTATTAACATGGCATCAGTTGTAGGTCTAGATGGAAATCTTGGACAAACAAATTACTCAGCAACAAAAGGTGGAGTAATTGCTATGGCAAAAACTTGGGCAAAAGAATTTGGAAGAAAAAAATTAAGATCAAATGCTATTGCACCAGGATTTATTAAAACAGATATGACCCACGAATTACCTGAAAAAGTAATTGAATCAGTTCTAGCTAACACACCATTACAAGCCATGGGCGAAGCGGAAGATGTTGCAAATACTGCACTATTTTTAGCAAGTGATATGTCTAAGTTTGTAACTGGACAAGTAATAAGGGTTGACGGCGGATTAAATTTATAGAAACAAAAAATGCTACTATTAAGGCTATCTCAAAATAGATAAAATCTATAAGAGGTAGCTCTTTTTTTTTGTTAAGAAGTATGGTATAATTTTTCATATGTAGACGATATATGAATAAAGAGGTTTTAAAAATGGCACAAAAATTTTATGCATATTATCTTGTAGATGCGAATGAGAGTGGAATAACAGAGTCTTGGAATGAATGCGAAAGAATAACAAAAGGAAATAAAGCAAGGTACAAATCTTTTAAAACATTCGTAGAAGCTGAAAAGTGGCTCTCAAATGGTGCTGAATATGAAACTAAAAAAGGATCAATGAGCAAAAAAGATGATTTGGCTGAAAAATATTTACAACTTGAGAAAGGTGCTATATATTTTGATGCAGGAACTGGAAGAGGGAATGGTGTTGAAGTACGTGTTACAGATTATGATGGTAGTCCTTTACTTCAAGAAATAATAGGGTATGCTAAAGTAAATGAACACGGGAATTATTATTTAGCAGATAATAGAACAAATAATTTTGGTGAATTGGTAGGCATATATGCAGCACTAAAATATGCAATTAAAAACAAAATTATGATTATCTGTGGAGATAGTAGTTTAGTTATAGATTATTGGTCAAATGGCAGATATAATAAAAGTAACCTGACAGATCAGGATACAATTGAATTGATTAGAAAAGTGAAAGAGTTAAGAGAAGAATTTCAAAAGCAAGGTGGTAAAGTGAAACATGTTTCAGGAGATGTAAATCCTGCAGATTTAGGGTTTCATAAGTAGAAAATAATTTATAATATGGAGGATAAAAAATGAAAAAAATAATTGGATTTTTATTAGTATGTTTATTTGTAGTTTCATGTTCAAGTTTATCAGGGAAAAAAGGAATATTAGATAAAACACTAGAAGGAACATATGTAAAAACAACAAACACATTTACTTACAAGAAAAATAATTTAATATTTAAAGATCAAAATATTAGTTATCAGTTAGTAGATAAGACAGGATTACTTGATGGTATTTATACATTTATGTCAAACGACTATGGAGTTGATAATTCTGATAAAGTAGGATTAAAAATAACAGGACGTGTTGTAGACAAAACAACATTTGAAGTAACTAAAATAGTAAACTATCAAATACCAAAAGAAAAATTATAGAACAGATTGAAATACAGCTTGAAAAACAATGGCTGTATTTTTATTTGATAGTATATTTGTAGTATCTTTTAAGTGCCTATAATACAATAAAGTGCGTACTATACAAGGAAAAATAATCATGATATTATATTTGTATATAAAAATGAAAACAAAATATTAGGAGGAAATACAATGACAAACAAAGAAAAAGTAGTAGCATTATTAAAATCAATTGAAACGGGAGCAGCAGAACCAATAGGATACATTAATCCAAATAAATATATACAACATAATTTAGGAGCGGCTGATGGATTGGAAGGATTTGGAGAACTAATGAAAATGTTACCTGCAAACACAGCTAAAGCAAATACAGTTAGAGCATTCCAAGATGGAGACTTTGTAGTTGCTCATACAGAATATGATTTTTTCGGACCAAAAATAGGGTTTGATATATTTAAATTTGAAAATGGGCAAATAGTAGAGCATTGGGATAATTTGCAAGAAACAGTAACAGAAACAGCTAATGGACACACAATGATTGATGGAGCAACAGAAATAAAAGATTTAGATAAAACTAAAGAGAATAAAGAGTTAGTTGAGAAATTCGTATTAGGATTCTTAGTAAATGGGGATATGGCAGCAGTAGATAAATATTTAGATTCTACAAGTTACGTACAACATAATCCTGGTATCGCAGATAATGTAGAAGGATTACAACAAGCGCTAAAATATTTCATGGACAATAAGATTTCATTTAAGTATGACAAAGTTCATATAATCTTAGGAGAAGGAAATTTTGTTCTTACTGTTAGTGAAGGTGAAATTGGTGGAGTACACAGTTCATTCTACGATTTATTTAGAGTAGAAAATGGAAAAATAGTAGAGCATTGGGATACAATAGAAACAATACCAACAAAAGAAAATTGGAGAAATAACAATGGGAAATTTTAGAAAACATTAGGAGGAAAAAATATGAAAAAATCGATTTTACTAGTACTTGCGAGTTTATTTGTAATATCTTGCTCAAGTACTGTAGCAAAAGAAAATACAATGGAAAAAACCAATAAAGAAAAAGCGGTGGAGTTGTTGAGAGTATTTGAAACTAGATCAGATAAACCAATAGAATACATCAATCCAAATAAATATATCCAACATAATTTAGGTGCAGCAGATGGCGTTGAAGGATTCAAAGCACTAATAGCTTCATTACCACCATCTACAGCAAAAACAGATATAGTTAGAGTTATTGAAGATGGAAATTATGTAATAACTCACAGTATAGATGATAGTTCAGAGCCAACAGTAGGGTTTGATATATTTAAATTTGAAAATGGTAAAATAGTAGAACATTGGGATAACTTACAAGCCGCAGTAGCAAAAACACCTAGCGGACACACAATGATCGATGGAGCAACAGAAATAAAAGATTTAGATAAAACTAAAGAGAATAAAGAGTTAGTTGAGAAATTCGTATTAGGATTCTTAGTAAATGGGGATATGGCAGCAGTAGATAAATATTTAGATTCTACAAGTTACGTACAACATAATCCTGGTATCGCAGATAATGTAGAAGGATTACAACAAGCGCTAAAATATTTCATGGACAATAAGATTTCATTTAAGTATGACAAAGTTCATATAATCTTAGGAGAAGGAAATTTTGTTCTTACTGTTAGTGAAGGTGAAATTGGTGGAGTACACAGTTCATTCTACGATTTATTTAGAGTAGAAAATGGAAAAATAGTAGAGCATTGGGATACAATAGAAGCAATACCAACAAAAGAAAATTGGAAAAATACCAACGGTAAATTTTAGATTTATATAGAAAAAGAAAAGCATATTCTAAACTAGTAGAGTATGCTTTTTTTGTATTCATCGCCCCATATTGCCAAAGTTTCTAAAATAGGAAATAAGCTACTTCCTAAATTTGTTAAAGAATATTCAACCTTTGGAGGAACTTCTGGATAAATTTTTCTAGTCAATAGACCAGAATCTTCCATATCACGAAGTTTACTAGTTAGGACCTTTTGAGTAATACCAGTTAAAGATTTTTTCAGTTCATTAAATCTTTTTGTACCATCTAAAAGATCACGAATAATAAGAATTTTCCATTTGTCTCCAATTAATTGAAGTGTTGTCTCAACAGGACAATCAGGTAAAGGTTTTCTCAAAATTACCCCCTTTTATTTTTTTTATAATTATAACATAAAGTTAAAGTGTGTGCTATACTAAAAGATAGCAATAAATCTTTTAACTTTAAAGATAAATGTGCTATAATACAGCATAGGAAAATTTTTAAAGATAAAAATAGAACTTACATATAAAGTGTAATAAATGAAATAGAAGGAGATATGAAAGTGAGCAAAAAAGCAACAATAATAACATATGGCTGTCAAATGAATGTAAATGAAAGTGCAAAAATGAAACAGATGTTCCAAAACATGGGATATGAGATGACAGATGAGATAAAAGAATCGAATGTAGTATTTTTAAATACATGCACAATTAGAGAAGGTGCAGCAATAAAAGTTTATGGTAAATTAGGAGAGTTGAAAACTCTAAAAGAGAAACGAAATGGCGATTTAATTATAGGTGTTACAGGTTGTCTAGCTCAGGAAGTTAGAGAAGAGTTTATAAAGAAAACACCATTTGTCGATTTAGTTATTGGAAATCAAAATATTGCTAGAATACCGGATTCGTTAGAAAAGATCCAATCAGGTGAAGTAGAACATATTATTTTAGTTGATGATGAAGATGAATTACCAAAGAGAGTTGATGCTGACTTTGGAGATGATTCGATTGCTTCAATATCTATTACATACGGATGTAACAATTTCTGTACATTTTGTATAGTACCGTATGTTAGAGGAATGGAAAGATCTGTGCCGCTAAGAGAAATAATATATGATGTTGAACAATATGTAAAAAAAGGATACAAAGAGATACTCTTCTTAGGACAAAATGTAAATTCTTATGGGAGCGATAGATTAGATATGAAAGAAAACTTTGCATTGCTTTTGGAAAAAAGTGCAAAAGTAGAAGGAGATTTCTGGATTAAATATATATCACCACACCCAAAAGACTTTAGTGACGATGTAATAGAGGTAATAGCTAAAAATCCAAAAATTTCTAGAATGCTTCACCTACCACTACAATCAGGTTCTACAAAAATATTAGATGCAATGAGCAGAGGATACACGAAAGAAGAGTTTATAGCGCTTGCGAAGAAAATAAAAGAAAGAATACCGGATATAGGGTTATCAACGGATATAATAGTTGGGTTTCCTGGTGAAACAGATGAAGACTTTCAAGATACATTAGATGTTGTGAATGAAGTTGGATTCGAAAATGCATATATGTTTAGCTATTCAAAAAGAACAGGAACACCTGCTGCAACAATGGAAGATCAGGTTGATGAAGATGTTAAAACAGAAAGGCTACAACAACTCATACAGTTACAAAATTCAAGAACAAAAAAAGAAAGCACGAGATATTTGAATGAAACTGTAAAAGTTTTAGTAGATGGACCAAGTAGAAAAAATAAAGAAATGTTATCTGGAAGAACATCAACACATAAGATAGTTTTGTTCAAAGGAGATAAAGAATTAATAGGAAAATTTGTAAATATAAAAATAAATGAAACAAAAACATGGACATTATATGGAGAAATCGCAGAATAGTTCTACAACTTATGTGTAAATGTATGTTTACATATTTAAATCCTAAAATCATTGATAAAAGGAGGAAGTATAACTTTACAGTTATACAGAATAAATTATGAAAAAAGGTGTAAAAATATATAATTTGTACCCGCAATTGATAGGGCATATTTCTAAATGGAGTGACCACTTAGATAGAATAAAAGAAATGAATTTTGATTGGGTTTATGTTAATCCATTTCATCTTCCTGGATTTTCGGGATCATGTTATTCACTAAAAAGTCATTATTTATATAATCCTCTTTTTACTAAAGGAACTTTTGATTACGATAATCTTGAGGCAGAACAAGAAAAAGGAAATGCTTTAATTAGCGAATTTTGCTCAAATGCAAATGCTAAAGGATTAAAAGTTATGATGGATATTGTTGTAAATCACACATCATTTGATTCAGAATTACTTATGACGAATTCGTATTGGTATGAACATGACAACGATGGGGAAATAAGAAAACCAGGAACTTTAGAAGATGGACATTTTATAGAGTGGGGAGATTTACTACAATTAGATAATTTGAGTAAAGATCTTGACACAAGAAGAGAAATTTGGAAATACTGGAGAGATTACTTAACATATTATATTGAATTAGGTGTAAAAGGATTTAGATGTGATGCGGCGTACATGGTTCCTACTGAACTATGGAAATTCTTAATTCCTGAAATTAAGAAACAAAATCCTGAAATCATATTTATTGCAGAAACATTAAACTGTAAGCCTGAGAAAATAAAAGAGCTATCAGCGGCAGGATTTGATTTTGTTATGAACAGTATCAAATGGTGGAACTATAAAGACCATTGGTTTATGATGGATTATTCAAAATGGATGGGTACAGCAAATTCATTAGCATTTCCAGAAAACCATGACACAGAAAGATTTGCAAAAGAGTATGGAACTAAAGATAAAGCAATTGCAACATATGCTATTCAATCGTATTTTTCATCAAGTATTGCAATAACGACTGGGTTTGAATATGGATTCACTAAAAAGATTGATGTTGTAACAACAAATCCATTAGATTGGGAAGAAGGAACGTACGATATCACTGACGAAATAAAAAGAATAAATAAAATAAAGTCAACATACAAAATACTTCAAGAAGATAGTAAAGTGTACATATACGATTTTCACAATAATAAAGTGTTTGGATTCATTAGAGAAAGTAATGATGGAGAAGAAAATATTCTAGTCATAGCAAACTTATGTGAAACAGAAGGAGTAGAATTTTACGTCCCTAATTTATATAATTTACTAAGATCTGAAAGAGTGTTGGATATTTCACACGGGCATAGAATGGAAAGAGTAGCAGATGAGATAAATTATTATTTACAACCAAATGAAGTTAAGATATTTTATGCAAAAAAAGGAGAATAGGAATAAGAATGAAAGAACTTTTAGAATTAAAAATAACAGGATTAAGAAAATTAGCAAAAGAATATGAAATACCTAATTTTTCAAGTATGACAAAAGCAGAATTGATAAATTATGTAGCAATAGAACAAAAAGGAAGAACAAGCTCTAAAATAAAAATAGCAGCAAAACCAAAAGATGATTTGTCAGAAGATCCAGCTGGAACGATATACTATGGAATGGGAAAAGTAGATGTTATGACGGATGGTTATGGATTCTTAAGATCAACAACAATAGGATCAGATGCATATGTGTCAAACTCGCAAATAAAAAAGTTTGGACTTAGAAACGGCGATATTGTTTGTGGAGAACTAAGAGCACCAATGGGGAAAGAGAAAAACTACGCGTTAATAAAAGTTGATTTTATTAATGGTGATCTTCCAGAAAAATCAAGAGATAGACCATATTTTGATGACTTGATACCATCTTATCCAGATGAGAAATTAAATCTTGGATCAGCTAGTTTATCATCAAGAATAATAGATCTTATGTCTCCAATAGGAAAAGGACAAAGAGGATTAATAGTGGCACCACCAAAAGCAGGAAAGACAATATTGTTATCAACACTAGCAAATGACATTATAAAGAATAACCCTGAAACAGAAGTTTGGATATTACTAATTGATGAGAGACCAGAAGAAGTTACAGATATAAAAGAGAATGTAAAAGATGCTGAAGTGTACGCTGCAACATTTGATGAAGATCCAATTGTACATATTAAAGTAACGGAAAATGTTCTTGACATGGCAAAAAGAGAAGTAGAAAAAGGAAAAGATATTGTAATATTAATGGATAGCTTAACAAGGTTAGCAAGATCATATAATATAATAGTTCCATCAAGTGGTAAATTAATATCAGGAGGAATAGATCCGAAAGCGCTTTATTATCCGAAAAGATTTTTAGGAGCTGCAAGAAATATTAAAAATGGTGGAAGTCTTACAATAATAGCAACAGCACTTGTAGATACAGGGAGTAAAATGGATGATGTAATATTTGAAGAATTCAAAGGGACAGGAAATATGGAGATAATACTTGATAGATCACTATCAGAATTAAGAATATTCCCGGCAATAGATGTATTAAAAAGTGGAACAAGAAAAGAAGAGCTATTAATAGAAAAAGAAGACCTTGAAAAAATATGGCTATTAAGAAGAGAATTAAGTAGAACTAATGAAGCAGAAGCACTAAGAAAACTAATAGAACTAGTAAAAAAACATAAATCAAATAAAGAATTATTAGCAAAATTACCAAAAGTAAAGTAATACCTAAAATTAGTGATTGAAAAAAAGATAAAAGTATGGTAAGATAAATACAAAATGTCTAAAAAGAAGATTATGAATAAGAAAGGAGTCAAAACTATGAGAAAAGATATACACCCAGAATACACAACAGTAATATTTGAAGATACAAGTACAGGAGATAAATTCTTAACTAAATCGACAATATCAACAAAAGATTCAACAACTTTTGAAGGTGCTGAATATCCAGTAGTTAAAGTAGCTACAAGTTCAATGTCTCACCCGTTTTACACAGGAAAATCTAAATTTCTTGATGAAACTGGAAGAGTTGACAAATTCAAGAAAAAATACAAATTATAATATTAACAGAGTTACTATCGAAAATAGTAATCTCTGTTTTTTTTTAAATAAATCTTATAATACTGGAGTGATAAAGCATGGCAGTTTACGAATTAAAGCATCCTCTTATTGAGCATAAACTAACAAATTTAAGAAATAAGGACACGGATACTAAGCTATTTAGAGAAAGCTTAAATGAAATAGCGGGATTAATGGTATATGAGGCAACAAAGAATCTAAAATTGAGAGAAGTGCAAACAGAAACTCCAATACAAGTAGCAACAACAAAAGTTCTTGATCAACCAGTTACATTAGTACCAATATTAAGAGCAGGATTAGGAATGGTCGAAGGAATTTTAGAATTAGTACCAACAGCAAAAGTTGGACATCTAGGTGTATACAGAGATGAAGAAACTTTGGAACCAGTTTATTATTATGCAAAAATGCCAATAAATGTTGCTGAAAGTAAAGTTTATATAATTGATCCGATGCTTGCAACAGGAGGATCAGCAATATATACAATGGACTATTTAAAGGAACAAGGAGTAACAAATATATCGATGTTATGTATAATTGCAGCACCAGAAGGAATAGCAAAAGTAGTTGAGAAACACCCTGATGTAGATATTTATGCAGCATCAATAGATGAAGGATTAAATGAAAAAGCCTATATTTATCCAGGCTTAGGTGATGCTGGAGATAGAATATTTGGAACTAAATAGGTCAAAGAAAATAGTAAAGATTTTTTAATAGATATGTTATAATATAGTAAAATTGGTTGCTTTAGTTAGGGGATTAATTTTACTATTTTAATATTATAAATAAAGTTTATAAAGGGGTATTGCAATGAAAAGCTTTAAAGATAATCTTTTGTCACAAGAAGAAATGAGAAAAGTTATTGATAAATTGAAAAAAGAAAATAAAAAAGTAGTATTTACGAATGGGGTTTTTGATATTTTACATATAGGTCATTTAACATACTTGGAAGAAGCGAAAGCATTGGGAGATGTTCTAGTTGTAGGTGTAAATAGTAACGCTTCTGTGAAAGTAAACAAGGGCGATAAAAGACCAATAAATAATGAAATTCAGCGGGCACAGATGTTGTTAGGAACAAAGTTTGTTGATTATGCCGTTATATTTGAAGAGAAAACACCAGAAAAATTGTTAGAGAAATTGAAGCCATCAATTCATGTTAAAGGCGGAGACTACAAAAAAGAAGATTTGCCAGAAACAAAAGTAGTTGAAGAAAATGGTGGAGAAGTTAAAATATTGTCATTTGTTGATAATATTTCAACAACAGAAATAATAAACAAAATAGTAGAGGCATACAAATGAGAGACAAAATATTAAATCTAGATGAGATGGACGAATTAGCAAAAGTACTAGCTAATAAATACAGAACAGGCGGATGTATAGGTCTTATAGGAGACTTGGGAACAGGGAAAACAACACTAACAAAGAAAATATGTAAAGAGCTTCACATTGAAGAGAATATAAAAAGTCCAACCTTCACGTATGTGATAGGTTACGACACAGGGCATGTAAAAGTATATCATTTTGATGTTTATAGAATAAATAATGAAGATGAGCTATATGAAATAGGATTTGAAGACTATATGCAAGAAGAGAAAGCATTGGTAATAGTTGAATGGGCAAATAATATTCTATCAGAGATGCCTGAAGACACGTTATATGTAGAAATAAAGTATAATGATGAATTAAGTAGAAAAGTATCGACTTATAGAATAGAAAATGGAGAATTAGAATATGTTGACATTTGGAATAACAACAACAACTAAAATGGCAAGTCTTTGTTTATTTGATGACATAAAAGGCGTATTGTGTGAGATATCAGCAGAAGTATCTAAAACACACTCTACAACAATCATTGATCAAATAGATAAAATGCTTGAATGGTCAGGGAAATCACTAGAAGATATTGATAATGTAATTGTGTCCGTAGGGCCTGGGTCATTCACGGGTGTAAGAATAGCAATTGCAACAGTGAAAGGAATGTTTCATGGAAGAGATGTTTCTATATTTGAAGTTAATGAATTAGAGGCACTTGCATATCAGTCACTTAGTGTTCTTAACACATTAACAGATAAAAAAATAATATCGATGATTGATTCCAATAAAGAAAAAATTTACTCTAATGAATATATTTATTCTAGTGGAAATCTAAAAAGTATATCGGAAGCAGCAGTCATAAAGCTAGATGATTTACTTAATAAAATACTAAATAGTGAAGATGAGTATATTCTTGTTGGAGATGCAGTACTTCATTACAAAGAGAAAATAAAAAATGTGGTGCCAGGAAAAGTTACATTTATAGAAGATGTAAATCTTAAAATAACAGCATCAACATTTATAGAAATGCTAAAGAGAGACATATTAAGAAAAGTAGATATCCATAACATAAAGCCGTATTATTTAGAAAAATCACAGGCTGAAAGAGACAAGGAGGTTGGCAATGTTTAAAAATATTTTTGGATTAGGAAAGAAAAAAGAAGCAGTCGAAGTTAATGAAGAAAAGGAACTTGAAGTTGTCGAAGAAGAAGTTGATGCAGGGGTAGTTGAGTTGAGCGAGGAACTGGAAGATATTGAAGTGCCAATTACAGAAATAGCAGCGAAAGCAACATTTAAAGAAAGACTTGTAAATCCTAAGAAAGGATTTTTTACAAAATTAAAGCAACTATTTGTAGGGAAACCTATTAATGACGAACTATATGACGAGCTAGAAGAACTATTAATTCAGTCAGATTTAGGATTTGACATGACACTTAAAACGATAGAAGAATTAGAAAAAAGAGTATCGAAAGCAAAAGCAAAAACGTCAGAAGATGTATATGCTGAATTGAAAGAAATATTAAAAGAGAAATTAATCAAAGAGAATAATAAGTTAGTAGTAGAACAAGGTAAATTGAATGTTATTTTAGTTGTAGGTGTTAATGGAGTAGGAAAAACGACATCTATAGGAAAGATTGCAAGTAAATTGAAAAGTGAAGGAAAAAAGGTTATAGTTGGAGCAGGAGATACATTTAGAGCAGCTGCAATAGAACAATTGGAAGAGTGGGGTAAAAGAACTGGAGTTGAAGTAATAAAACAATCTCATGGAAGCGATCCAGCTGCAGTTGTCTTCGATGCAGTGAGTGTGGCAAAGAATAAAGGATACGATGTTGTAATAATAGATACAGCAGGACGACTACATAATAAAACAGATCTTATGAAAGAACTTGAAAAGATAAATAGAATAATAATTCAACAAACTGGAGAAGAAAACTTTGAAAGACTACTTGTTATTGACAGTACTACAGGTCAAAATGGACTTCAACAAGCGAAATTATTTAATGAGTTAGTTGATTTAACAGGTATCATATTAACAAAATTTGATGGAACAGCAAAAGGGGGAATAATATTCCCAATCTCTGAAGAACTACAAAAACCTATAAAATTCATAGGTGTAGGCGAAGGGATAGATGATCTAAGAGAGTTTGACGCAAAAGAATTTGTAGATGCGATATTTGATTAAAAAAAAGACTTGATAAGATTGGAAAAAGGAGTATAATAAAAAGGTAAAAATAACAAATATTTAGAGAAAAATAGAAATGTACATATAAAATAAAAAATGATTGGAGTGAGTAAATTGGATAAATTAACAAATACTTTAGTTGAAAAAGCAAAAACGTTAGGAAAAACAATAGTACTACCAGAAACAGAAGATGGAAGAGTACTTAAAGCAGCAGAATTAGTTATAAAAGAGGGAATAGCAAAATTAATATTAGTAGGAAATCCTGAAAAAATAAGAGAAGATGCAAAAATTTATGCAGCAAATGTTGAAGGAATAGAAATAATAGATCCTCAAACATATGCAAGAACAGAAGAATTTGCTGTAGAATTACAGAAATTAAGAGAGAAAAAAGGAATGACAATTGAAGAAGCAAGAGAAATCATGCTTACAGATTCAAGATTCTTTGGAGCAATGTTAGTAAGAATGGGATTAGCAGATGGAATGGTAGCAGGGTCGAACTCGCCAACAGCTAAAGTACTTAAAGCAGCAATACAAGTTATAGGAGTAAAACCAGGACTAAAAACAGTTTCAAGTTCATTTATAATGATAACAAAAACACCTGAATATGGAGATAACGGAGTATTTGTATTCTCTGATGGAGGAGTTATACCAGATCCAACAGCAGAACAAATGGCAGATATAGCAATATCAGCAGCTGAAAAAGCTAGATTTACAGCAGGAATAACAGAACCTAAAGTTGCATTACTTTCATTTTCAACAATGGGAAGTGCTGAACACCCAATGGTATCTAAAGTACAACAAGCAGTGGAAATTCTAAAAACAAGAAATGTAAATTTTGATTTTGATGGAGAAATGCAATTAGATGCAGCAATTGTTTCAAAAGTAGGAGTAAAAAAAGCCCCTGGATCAAAAGTTGCAGGAATAGCTAATGTATTAATATTCCCAGATTTAAATGCAGGAAACATAGGATACAAACTTGTAGAAAGACTTGCAGGTGCGAAAGCATTAGGACCATTAATTCAAGGACTAGCTAAACCCACACATGACTTATCAAGAGGTTGTAGCGTAGAAGACATAGTAGAAGTAGTTGCAATTACATCAGTTGAATCAGCACAATAATATAATACAACAGGAGGAAAAAATGAAAGTACTAGTAATAAATAGTGGAAGTTCTTCACTAAAATTTGAATTTATAGATATGGAAAGTAAAGAAACATTGGCAAAAGGAATATGTGAAAGAGTTGGAATACAAGCGCCAGTATTTACATATAAAAATTTAATAAAAGATATCAAAATAGATGCAAAAGAATCAAAAATGGATGATCATAAAATGGCTATAGATTTAGTACTTCATACATTAACAAATTCAGAGTATGGAGTTATTTTAACAGTAGAAGAAATAGATGCTGTAGGACATAGAGTAGTACATGGAGGGGAAGATTTTCCAGATTCTATAATTGTTGATGAAGAAGTAATAACTAAATTAGAAGCATTATCAGCGTTAGCACCACTTCATAACCCGGCAAATATAATGGGAATAAAAGTAATGCAAGAGTTATTACCAGGAAAGAAAAATATAGCAGTTTTTGATACGGCATTCCACCAAACAATGGAACCAAAAGCATACATGTACGCTTTACCATATGCAGATTACGAAGATTTTAAAGTTAGAAAATACGGATTCCACGGAACATCGCACAAATATGTAAGTGGAGTAGCAGCAGACGTAATAGGTGGAGAAGAAACTAAAATAATAGTTTGCCACTTAGGAAATGGTGCAAGTATGTCAGCAGTTAAGAATGGGAAAGTTGTTGATACATCAATGGGATTAACTCCATTGCAAGGATTAATGATGGGAACAAGATGTGGAGACTTAGATCCAGCAGCAGTACTATATGTTATGGAAAAAAGAGGTCTTGATGCAGCAGGAATGGATAAGAGAATGAACAAAGAATCTGGGCTTCTAGGGATAACAGGATACAGCTCAGACTTTAGAGATATTATGAAAGCTTCTAAAGAAGGAGACGAAAGAGCTAAATTAGCATTTGAAATGTTTGCATACAGAGTTAAATCATACATAGGTGCATATTCAGCAGCTATGGGTGGAGTAGATGCAATTGCATTTACAGGTGGAATTGGAGAAAATGCAGCTCTAGTAAGAGAAGAGATATGTAAAGGTCTAGAATTCTTAGGTGTAGACTTTGACTTTGAAAAAAATGAAGTTAGAGCATCAGGAACAGTAGAGTTAACTAAACCAAATTCAAAAGTAAAAGTACTAAAAATAGAGACAGCAGAAGAATTAATGATAGCAAATGATACTTATAGATTAGGGAAATAGAAGAGCATAAGAAGGTACTCGGAGTTAAGAAGGGCTCTCGGGGCCTTTTTACGTATAGAAGAATTAAGGAGACAAAATCATGGCACATGAGAAGATTGTTAAAGGAATGCTTTCTTCAAAGAATTGGATGAACATATATAGAGGTTGCACACATGGATGTATATACTGTGATGCGCGAAGTAAATGCTATAATATGCAACATGATTTTGAAGATATTGAGATAAAAGTAAATGCGAGCGAAGTGTTGGAAGAGAAGCTAAAGAAAAAAAGAAATAAATGTATGATAAAGACGGGAGCAATGAGTGATCCGTATATACATCTAGAGGAAAAATTACTACAAACAAGAAAATGTTTAGAAATAATCAGCAAATATGGGTTTGGAGTAAGCGTTCAAACAAAATCATCAAGAATATTAAGAGATATTGATCTGCTCAAGGAAATAAATGAAAAATCAAAATGCGTAGTAGAGATAACAATAACAACATATGATGACGAACTTTGTAATGTTTTAGAACCAGCTGTGTCAACAACATCAGAGCGATTTGAAGTTTTACAAAAGTTAAAAGATGCAGGAATACCAACAATAGTGTGGTTAAGTCCGATTCTACCATTTATAAATGATACTGAAGAAAATATTACAAAAATTGTTGAAAAATGTTCAGAAATAGGAGTTCATGGAATGATGTTCTTCAATGCAGGAGTAACAATGCGTGAAGGGAATAGAGAGTACTTTTATGAGAAACTTGATAAGTATTTTCCTAATTTAAAAGAGAAATATCAGAAAGCATATGGGAATAATTATATATTGAAAAGCCCAAATAACAATAAATTGAGTGATTTATTTTATAAGCTGTGCAAAGAAAAAAATATGATGTGCAATTCTGAAGAAATATTTAAATACTTGAGCGAGTTTCCATCTGATCCATCAAGTTTAGTAAAACTAGTAGATGAAGAAGGGCCTGAAGAAGAGCAGTTGAAGTTGTTTTGAGGGAGTATTGAAAATGTATGGAGAGGTGAAGAGGAATGATAGGTCAAAATTATAATTTTCAAAAAGTAGATAAAAGGTTAATTACCAACAGCAATGATTTAAAATTTTTAGAATGTTTAAAAGAAGAAATTAGTACATGTAAGAGCTTTAAATTTGTAATTGCATTTATAAAATACTCAGGACTCCAATTAATAATTGAAGCTTTAAATCAATGTAATGAAAAAGGAATTAAAGGAGAAATTATAACATCAAACTATCTATACTCAACTCAACCTTATGCAATCAAACAATTGATGGGATTTAAAAATATAGATGTTAAAATAGTTGATGTAACTGAATTTTCAGGAGGATTACATGCTAAAAGCTACTATTTTGAACATGAAAATAATGTATCAATATATGTAGGTTCTAATAACTTATCAAAGGCAGGGTTAAAAGAAAATACAGAATGGATTTTACACAATTTTGTGGATATGAATTCTGAAATCTCAAAAAGATTTATATATGAATTTGAACAATTAAGAGATTTATCGCAAATACCATTAGATAGATATAGAGAAATGTATAATGAAAATCTTAAAAGAAATAAAGAAATAGGGTACGTTATAGACAAATATATTAAAGTTGATGAATTATCTAAGGTGATTGTGAAGAATAGTATGCAATTAGAAGTACTACTAAAATTAGAAAAATTAAGAAGAGATTCTGAAAATAAAGGACTTGTGATTGCTGCAACAGGAACAGGGAAGACATACTTATCTGCATTTGATGCTAAAGCATTTAATGCGAAGAGATTACTTTTTGTCGTTCATAATAAAGAAATAGCAGCAAATGCAAGAAAGACATTTGAAGAAATATTTTTGGAAACAAGAACTTATGGTTTCGCATGTGATGGTGAATTTGAAATAGATAAGGACTTTGTATTTGCATTACCTAGAACAATAAATAATAATATAGATAAAATAGATGAAAATTTATTTGATTATATAATATTTGATGAGGCACATAGAGTGGCAAGTGACGGACATCAAAGAATATATAATCATTTTAAACCAAAGTTTATACTTGGAATGACTGCAACACCTGAAAGAATGGATGGAAAGGATATTTATAATTATTTTGATGATAATATAGTATCTAATATACGGTTGAAAAATGCACTAAATAATAACTTATTAGTCCCGTTTCATTATTTTGGGATATCAGATGATGTAGAATATGAAGCTTCAGATTTTAATAATTTGAGAGAGATGACAAGAAAACTAAATGTTAATAAAAGATCGGAATTTATAATAAACAAAATGGAAATGTATGGCTACACAGCTGAATCTAAGAGAAAATGCTTAGCTTTTTGTGCAACAAAAGAACATGCCGTGTATATGTGTGATAAATTTAAAGAAAAAGGATATAAAGCTGTTATTTTAACCGGTGAAAGTAATACGGCAGATCGAAGTAACTCAATAAAAAATTTAATGGATGAAAATAATGAATTAGAATTTATATTCACTGTTGATATTTTTAACGAAGGAGTAGATATACCTGGTGTAAATTTAATTCTTATGTTGAGACCAACAAATTCTGCGACTATATTTATACAACAGTTAGGAAGAGGATTACGTAAATTTAAAAACAAAGAATTCTTAACAGTCTTAGATTTTATAGGGAATCATAGTAATAATTATGTTATGACCTACGCATTTAGTGATGGAAATATATACGATCCGAGTTCAATGAGGGCAAAAATTAAATCAGGACAATGGGGATTTAAAGACAATGTTCATATAGAAATAGATAAAAAATCTGTAGACAGTATACTCGAAAGTATTGATAAAATAGATTTTTCTAGCAAAAGATATCTAAAAAATATGTACGAAAGTTTTAAAAATGAATTTGAGTCAAATAAAAAAATATATTTGAGAGATTTTTTGTTGCATAGTTATTCACCAGACCCACTTAAATTTACACATTCTAAGGATAAAAATTATTATGACTTTGTAAATATGATTGAGAGGGAAGAGATATTTTCTGTATCTCCAAGTGTAAGGTCAGGAATTAATTATTTGATGACAATTGCACCATTGAGAAGATCGTTGGAATTAAAGATAATAAAGATACTACTAAATGGAGAGAGTGAATATAATAAATTAAAAGAGAAAGTTATTTTGAATAGCAGTTTAACAGAAGAAGATTTTTTAAGTGCTTATAATTTTTTGAAATATGTAGGATTTACAGCAGCAGAGCGACATACACAAGGATTAGAAAAAACAATAATTACAGATGAGAATAATATTGTTAAATTAGGAATAGAATTTAAAAATGAGGACAAAGAAATCTTTATAGATTTTGTAGATTATTTACTAAATAGATATTATAATGAAATAGGAGAAAATAAGAATCAACTTGTATTATATCAAACATACACACATAAGACAGCAGCTCTTGTACTTGGAAGTAACATGAAAAGATCAATTGCTAGTTTTAGAGAGGGTGTTTGTAAAATGAATGACACTTTTCAAATGTTTATAAATTTGAAAAAAGATGAAAGTATAAATGAATCAATAAATTATAAAGATGAGTTTATAAATAATAAACTAATGGCTTGGGAAAGTCAAGGAGGAACGAGCGTTGATTCAAATAGTGGAAAAGAATTAATATCGTATGTTGGGGATAAAAGTAAATCATGGGATATATTTGTTAGAAAGTCAAAAGACAAAATTTTTGGAGAAACACCTAAATATATTTACTTGGGTAAAGGAACACCCCTAAATCATAAAAATAGTAGACCAATCCATTTTGAGATAGAATTAGCAAATGAAGTCCCGGATGATATCTATTCAGAATTTATGGAAGCGCAAAATAAATTAGTTTAGAAATAAAATAATTATATATGAAGCAAGGAAATGAAACTTAAAATCCTTGCTTTTTTAGT
>ERZ650302.76-NODE-76-length-43346-cov-4.798203_pt1 | contig 43346 bp, 43 predicted proteins | sample MGYA00376238_ERZ650302 | MGnify/ENA primary metagenome ERZ650302 (study PRJEB26733, sample SAMN07839298) | wastewater metagenome | biome: urban; feature: wastewater treatment plant; material: waste water | place: USA: North Carolina | collected 2016-04-28 ... | reverse complement strand
GCTCTTCCGATCTTGGCTAACTTCATTTTACAATTTGGGATCTTTTTTTGATCTATTTTTTTATTATTTTTTAAAAGTTTTTTTCAAACAAAAAGATATTATTTGTTATCTTAAAGATACAAAAAAACGACAAAGTCTTGCAATAGAAAGCTTTATCGTCTTATAGCAGTTATTCTTATTTTTAGCATAACATATATTATAATTTTTTGACAACTTCTGCCAAACGCATAGAGTTACTGCCTTTTAGCAAGATTTGATCCATTGGTTTCAGGTCATCAAGCAGGGCTTGTGACATATTTTCAAGTTCATCTTTTTCATCATCTTTTCGGAAATATTTAACCCTTTCAGGCGGGAAAATTTCCTGAGCCAACTGCGATAATGGTAACATATCTTGACCATAAAGATAGAGTAAATCCAACTTTTCAGGATTGAGTGCCGTGATCATGGCCGCATGGAGTCGGGCTGATTGCTCGCCCAGTTCTTTCATATCTGCCAAGACTGCAATTTTACGACCTTCAGGGTTGCGTTCAATCGTTTGGAAAGTTTCCAAAATCAGTCGCATGGCTGTTGGGTTGGCATTGTAGACATCTGATAAAATATCTGCACCATTGATTGCTTTAAGCCACTCTACTCGATTTTTGGTCAGGTTGAGACTAGCAAGCGCTACCTTAATATTTTGGGGTGACACCCCTTCTAAAGTCCCGATATAGGCTGCAATCATAGCATTAGTAGCATTAAATTTCCCAGGTACTGGGATTGTCAAGGTTTCATCTAGAAAATTAACCGTGAAGCTCAGGTGGTCTTTATGCTCATAAAGGGCTGTCAAATGAAGATCTGCGTCTGCACCGAAGCGCGTGATTTTCTGATTTTCAGGTAAATAGGCGTTGATAATTTTATCAGCTGGTGCAATAAGTTCACCGCCATTGACCAAGCCGTCGATAATCTGCATCTTGCCTTCAGCGATTTTCTCACGTGTGCCGAAAAACTCGAGGTGACTTTCGCCAATCAGCGTGATGACCGCCAGTTTTGGTTTGGCGAGGGTAGATAACAAGTGGATGTCGCCCATGTGATCCTGCCCCATTTCGAGCACCAGTTTTTCAGTGTCGTCGGGCATGTGGAGAACGGTGTAGGGCAGGCCAATTTCATTGTTGTAGTTGCCCTGAGTTTTGTAAGTTTTGTAGGTCGTCGCAAGAATTTGCGCAGTCATGTCTTTGGTCGTCGTCTTACCGTTGCTACCGGTGATCGCAATGACGTCGACCGCAGTTTTAGCCAGATAATAACGAGCCAAATCTTGAAAAGCCTGCTCTGTGTTGTCGACTAAAATGTGAGGAACAGCCACTTCTTGCTCTGAGAGCGTCACAACAGCACCATTTTCGAAAGCCGTCGGGATAAAATCGTGGCCATCACGCGCCCCCTTTAGGGGCAGGAAAATGTCGCCAGGCTGGATGAGTCGGCTGTCAAACTCGATATTGCCAAGCACACGATCCTCATATTTTGAGATGTCGTTTTGCGCCTTGACGGCATTTGCTACTTCATGTAGGGTTAAGTTCATAATTGCACCTGATTCTTTTTCATATCTATTATTTTATCAAAAAAATGCCGAGATTACTCGACATTTATCGTGTCAATATAAACCTGCTAGACAAAAGCTTTATTTTTTTGCATGATGTCTTTTGCCACTTCCAAACTAGGCATTTCAGCCAACTTAGAATCGTTTAACAGATAGATTTTATCCGAATATTGATACACTTCTTCTAAGATGTGGCTGGTCAGCAAAACAATTTTTTCTTGGGAGATTGATTTTAGGTAGCCAAAAGCAAGTTTTCGCATGCCATAATCCATCCCGTTCATCAATTCATCGACGATGACTAAATCACTTGATATAGACAATGTCATGATAAAAGCGAAAATTTCTTTCATGCCAAGTGAATAGGTTTTGATTTTTTTATTGACAAAACTGTTTGCAGCAAAATCCTGAATCATTGCTGTCGCTTTTTCTTGCTCATCTTTTGACAAGGTTAAGATGTAGTCTTGTGCTGTCAAATTTTCATCAAAAATAGCTAGATTTGGTACATAAGCACTGCGATTAAACCCTGATATTTTCCCAGATTTCAACTTCATTTCACCATTGATAAGTGTAAATAGCGTCGATTTCCCTGCACCATTGCGCCCAATGATACCATACAATCCTTTTCTAGTGATGTCAAAGCTCAGATTTTCTAAATTACCGGCAACGATGTTGGAAAGTTTCATTTCTGTCATATTATTTTGTCCTATATAGCCATTTTTGATACAAAAGGTTTGTCAGTAGGTAGAAGATAAGGCTACAAATCAAGAGGTAGCCAGCACCGATCAACATACTATTAGTCCCAAATAAATATTTTTCATCTGGAAAAACAACGCTCACCCCAAACAAGTACTCAAAAGGCAAAAATTTGATAAAAGGTTTAAAAAGGTCTTTTTGATGGAGAAAATCATAGCCCACAATTAAAAGTAGCTCAATACCTACCACAACTAACGTTTTTTTGAAAATCACGGCAAGCAGTTGGCTAAGGGTAATGATAAAAAGGAGTGTCAAAACTAGAAAACCTAATGCCCATAAGTCAACTTGCCAATAAGGCGTTACCACTTGACTGAGTTGCCCGTAAGGATAGATCAAACTGCCCCAATTCCCACTCGTAATCCCTAGTACTAGATAATTGGCAATAATCGTAAGGAGAAGAAAACTTAAACTGATTAGAAAAGGGATGAGCAGATGATTTAAAAGGGTGCGAGATTTTGCTTGTCGAATCAACCGATAATAGCGAATTTTTTCTGTCTCAAATTTTTGGGCAAAAAAGTCACCAAACAATATGACTAGCAAAGACAAGGTCACGACAAATGTGAAGGAAACAAATGTCAAACTCATTTTTTCAAACGCACCCTCAACAGTAACGGCAGTCATTGGAAATGCTAACTTATGTTTCCTAAAATAGTCATAATATTTTTTTTGACCTTTCGCTGCTTGATAAAAATCCAGATTCTATTCCTTAAAGTCTTCAGAAATATTACCAACTTGCTCAATCTTCTTTTCCCAATACGTTTGATAATCTTTGTTAACGAAAGCATTTTTTTCAGCTTTTATGATCGCTAACTGCTTTTGATTAAAAGCTTGAAATGCCATATCTTTCGGATTATTTTTCAACTCTATTTCAAGTCTTCCGATGTCTTTTTCTAGTGAGTCCAAAGTTATTTGGTATTGAAACTCTCGCTTGAAATTAGTATTAAACATAGCAATCACAACAACAATCAAACCACAAACAATCAGATTCTTTTTATTAGCTATAAAACTCTTAAATTCTAATGTCATCATCCAATGTTCCTTTTTCTAATCAGTCAATGCAACACCCTTACATCGTATCTCCCTAAAGTAAAGAATGTAGATATTTCATAGTATACCAAAAAATATTTATGTTTAGCTTTATTCTCTCATATTTCTCATTTTAAATAATTGTGAAATAGTATAATCTATGATTTTCAGATGACTTTAAATAATTTACAGAAAATATACATATTTTTTACATAACTATTCTTTCAATCATGTTAAACTATAAACAAGACGGCCATCTTAACCTATTCGAATGATCCAGGACAAAAAGGAGAATGCCAAATGGCAACTGATAAAACACGCACTGATGAACTTTCACAACAAGGTTTTAAACCAGAACAAATTGTTTTGACCATTATTATCCTACTTCTATTAATTGGTGCATTTTTCGATCGACCAATTTCACAAACCATCATGAATCAAGGATCTATTTTTGGCACCATTTTTCAAAACTATGGCCTTATTTTTCCAAGCATCGTTATTTTTATGGCATCACAAGTTTTCTTTTACCGCATTCAAAAAATTGAGACTAACATATTCGGCAAGTTTTCTGTCATGTTTTTAGCGCTAGTTGCCTGCATTTATGAAACTTGGCAAGCTGTTAAAATAGCATTGTTTTACACTGTTTCTTCACTTAATAATATCAAAAATAAAGCGCCAATCGGTGCAGCCAATAATGATGGTGGCGGTAAAGTGACTTTGCCAACTTGGTATATACCGACGCTATTTATCCTGACCATTATATTAGTTGCAATTGGCTGTGCGCTTTGTTATCAATGGCTTGCAACAAAAGACGAGATTGAAATGAAACGTCTGACTTATGTTGCGTTAGCAGGTATTGTCGCTGTCTTTGCATCTGATACCTTGGTCAATAGTATGAAAGCTTTTTGGGGCCGTATGCGTCCTTACGAGATGAATGAAACTTGGTCAAATTTTACGTCTTGGCTACAAATCAACGGTGTTAATGGCCATAAGTCATTTCCTTCAGGACATTCTCAGGAAGGTTGGGTGGCACTTGTTTTGCCTTTGTTTGTCTCACCTCAACGTCCTACTAAACGCCGCAATACTTTCATTTTTGCAGTAGCATTTGGCTCATTAATGGCCTTATCTCGCGTAAGAGTCGGCGCCCATTTCCTAAGTGATGTCACCATGGGTTCTTTTATCTCTATTCTTGTGATCTATGTTCTTGCCCGCCTTTTGAACGAAAAATTAATGGGCGAATTCTTAACTTAAGACACACATCATCATCAAAAAAACCATTGCCAAAATGACAATGGTTTTTTATTTTCATGACGTGATACTCGGTGCTCTTGACAATACTTCCCATTTACGTTTAATCACTTTTTGATACCAATCAAAAGAGTCTATCTTGTTAGTAAGGAATTCCTTGCAAAAGGTTATTGCAAGAGACTCAAATCATCACCATTACTTGCGATAACGTCTTTGTACCAGTAGTAAGAATCTTTCGGGATGCGTTTCAATGAGCCTGTCATCGTTTCATCTTGGTCGACATAAACAAAGCCGTAGCGTTTTTGGTAGCCGTTGAGCCAGCTTAGGAGGTCTGTATAGCTCCAAGTGGTGTAACCGATGACGTCGACACCGTCAGAAATCGCTTCTTTGATGGCTAGGACGTGTTTTCTCAAGAAGTCGATACGATAATCATCGTGGACTTGACCGGCTTCTAGTTTGTCATATTCACCTAAGCCATTTTCCGTGATGAGAATTGGCAAGCGATAACGTGAGGCGATGCGGCGCAAGGCGATTCTTAACCCCACAGGGTCAATGGCCCAGTCCCAGTTTGTCGTTTCAAGAAAAGGATTGGTCACGCTTTTTTGTAGGCCAAGAATACCTGACGCTTTAGCCGTCCCTTTTTTCCCTGTCGTGTTCATTTGGTAGCTGTCTTTATTTTCAACACCACCATCAATCGGGTTCCAAGTATTCGTTCCGCTTTGATAGTAGTTCAAGCCCATAAAGTCAGGTTTGGCAGATTTGAGTAATTCAGCATCACCAGGTGCAAACTTAGGCGCCAGACCTCTTGCTTTCAAGTAATTCCAAGCAACGATTGGGTATTCACCGTAGGCATAAACGTCCATCCAGAAGTGTGCGCCCATTTCTTCAGCGTTTTCTGCTGCCAAAACATTTAAAGGATTTGAATCAAAAGCATACTGTGGTGAGTAGGCAAATGATGGGCCAATTTTACCAGCAATATTCATGTCATGGAATTTATTAATGACTGCCGCATTAGCCAAATTCGCATGGTGGTTGACTTGATAAAAGAGTTTCGGATCCTTTTTACCAGGTGGATGTGTGGCGATTTGCCACCCCATATGCGTAAAAATATTTTGCTCATTCAATGACACCCAATACTTCACGCGATCACCATAGGCTTTAAACAAAGTCTCAGCATAGTTCACAAAATCTGGAATGATTTGACGTGATTCCCAGCCACCATAGGCGTCCTGAAGGGCTTGCGGGAGATCCCAATGATAAATGGTCACCAAGGGTTCAATGCCATTGGCTAATAGATCGTCAATCAAATCGCTGTAGAATTTCAGACCTGCTTCATTGACTTGGCCTGTGCCGTTTGGAAAAATACGTGTCCAAGCGATCGAAAAACGATAAGCTTTCATGCCCATTTCAGCCATGAGCTTGACGTCTTCTTGATAACGGTGGTAATGGTCAACGGCAACATCGCCATTGGTGCCTTTAAAAGTCTTGCCTGGGATGCGAACAAAATCATCCCAGACTGATAAGCCTTTCCCGTCTTCATCGTAAGAGCCCTCTACTTGATAGGCTGCTGATGCACTTCCCCAAAGAAAGTCTTTGGGAAATGTGGCTAAATTTTTATGTTCCATGTAACTCCTTCGACATGCTTTGCAATTTAGAGATATAGTGATTTAAAGAAAAAGTCAATGATTTCATGACTTTTTCTGTAGCTTTCAATGTGTTGTATCCTATTATGATTCAATTGAGAATCGTGACGCTTAAACTTCTTCTTTTAAGCTGTTTGCTGCAACGACAAATGGGAACCAAATGGCGAATGTTGCTGCAAATGAGACAGCTGTTACAAGAATCGCACGCCAGTCAAAACCTGTCGCCATGAAAGCATTAAGAAATGGTGGTGTTACCCATGGCACTGACAAGACAACTGGTGAAACCAAGTGTAAGACTGTCGCAACATATCCGATCGTTACTGACACCATTGGTGCTAATAAAATTGGGATGAAGAAAAGTGAATTTAAGACCAATGGCATCCCGAACATAACAGGTTCATTGATATTGAAGATACCTGGTGCAACAGATAGTTTGGCAACTGTTTTATAGTCGTCACGTTTAGAGAACCAAAGGATGGCAACGATCAATGACAAAGTACCACACGTTCCACCGAAACTTGAATAAGCATCCCATGACCCGCGTACCCAAAGCGTCAGGAAATTTCCGTCGATCGCATGTGCTTTATCGATTGCACCTTTAGCCACAAGGTCATTAACACCTTGTAAGCCAACTTTATTGTAAACTTCCATATTGGCAAGTTGAAGTGGTCCCCAGATACTATCAAGTACAGGGCCTAGTACATTTGTACCATGAATACCAAAGAACCAGAAGAGTGAGACAAAGAAGGTAACAATTAATACTGAAACAAGTGATTGTGATAAGGCTTGGAATGGTTCAGCGATATATTTGCTGATCAAGAAGATCATATCGTTTCCAGTCCAGACTTTGATAAAGTAGTAAATGATTGAGACAGCATAAACTGAAACAATTGTTGGGACGATAGCCAAGAAAGCTTTAGATACTGCTGGTGGTACTGAATCAGGCATTTTAATTGTGATATCAGCAAGCATGAGTTTGGCGTAAATAACGACACCAAGCCCGCCCATAAGGATGACCGCAAAGTAGGCGCCTGAATCCATATGAGCGACTGAAATGCCCATTTTCCATGTTGCAATACCTTGTGCTGCAATATTATTGTTAACTGTTGTCATCGCTTTTTCAGAAAGACCCGCAGTTGCTAACGACAGAATATTGGGCAGACCTGAAATTAATGCGGCAACCCCAACGATCCCACCAGCAAGTTCATTGACTTTGTACGCTTTTGAAAGGTTGTAACCCCATGAAAAGGCAAAAATAAGACCGATAACTGTTAAAGTTCCCTGACTGACGACATTCGAGATGCCAGCAAGTTGTTCAAAGACTGGTGTATGTGAAAGTGTCCATGAGCCGTCAGATGCGCCACGTTGCACAAATTGTTGGACTGCAGCCGGTACTGTGCCAATCAGAACCGATACTAATGTTGCCATCGCCCCCACCATCGTCGCTGGCATCATACCAACGAATGAGTCACGTAGAGCAACTAAATGTTTTTGCGAACCGATTTTTGCCGCGACTGGAACGAGATGCTTCTCCAACCAATATTGTAATGCATTCATAAACTATTCTCCTTTTATTTCATCAACTGACTTGCTTTACATTTAAAAATGAACGAGTAGTCATCGTTTTCAAAGAAAAAACTAGAAGTATTTGGCAGCTCTGCCTTAACCACTACCGTTTTAAACCTTTAATCATCTTGTACGATTCAATGATTGCTTTCTCAAAATCAGCAAAAGAAAATACCATCATCAAATGGTCTTAGACGTGAACCATCATCTCCTACAGGAAATTCTAAAAAAATATGACAGTAAGCGCTTACTTGTTCCTAGTATAAACTAGACGATGACAAAATGATATAGTTTTTAACCATGAAGAAACTTGTTACATAAGTTGAAACAAAATGGTTACTCCCCTCTAGAACTTGATTAACGATGTCGATAATTGTCACTGTTTTTACTAGAAATCGACAACATTTCAAAAAGCACATAAAAAAACGATCACACCCTTGAAATTCACATTCCCTAAGGTTTGTTATCGTTTATCTATCTAGTCTAAAATAATTATTGTGCCACCCGCACATGATGCGCCAAAATTTCAATCAATGCTAAAACAGGTAACTGTGTCGTCAAGATTAACTTGTTAATCGACTTGTTACTAGCATACTCGTCAATCATATAGTAGGAAAAATTTAAGTCTGACAACTTTGAAATCGTCGCGTTTTCATCATTTGTAATCGAAATAATTTTCACACCATTTTGCTTAAACTGCAGTACTCGTTCCATAATACCTTTATTCTCACCTGTAACAGATAAAACAATGAGGCAGGCATTTTGATAGGCACCATCCACAATAGGAAAATAAGGGTCCGTAATGGCGATTGCCTGAATACCAACGCTATTAAAATACCGATAACCATACTTGGCCAAAGCGCCACTGGTGCCAGCTCCCATAAATACTGTATAGGCACAGTCCTCAATCATCTGACAGGCTTGCGCTAATTTTTTCTGAAAGGCCTCACCCGTCAAGCCTTTCAAAAAGGAATTAAGCTCCAAAAAATTAGCATAATAGCTCTCCAAAGAGGGTTCATAGTGATCAGCCTGCGTCATGTGGAATTTGAGTTCTGAAAAACCCGCAAATCCCAGATGCCGACAAAATCTAACGATGGTTGCTGCTGACACGTGCGTCATTTGAGCCAATTCCCGAATCGTCATCTTGCTGACTTCAGCCACATGGTCCATCAAAAAATTGTAAATTTGAAATTCTGTCTCGTTAAGTTTCTTAATTTTTTCAATATCAAACATGATATGTCCTTTCGCTCTTTCTTATAGGGACATATAAGACATCGTCTAAAATCCGCTTAATCGGCCAGCTTACTCTCCCGAATGTCAAAGGCTTCAAGCGCTAAGGCGACCAATTTTTCAATCAGATCAGAGTAAGCTAAGCCCATGTTTTCCCACAAGAGGGGGTACATCGAGAACTGCGTGAAACCTGGAATGGCATTAATTTCATTGAGGTAAATCTGTTGATCAGCCGTCATGAAGAAGTCACAGCGTGACAGGCCCATCCCAGCAACTGCTCGGTAGGCGATCTCCGCGTACTTTCGCATCGCAACCATGGTTTCTTCAGGAATACTAGCAGGAATCGCCATGGTAATCTGATTGTCGATATATTTGGCATTGTAATCATAAAAGGCCACATCTTTAACGACTTCACCCGGCAAGGTCGTCATTACATCAGAATTCCCGAGCACTGCCACTTCGATTTCACGCGCATCAAGTCCTTGCTCGATGAGAATGCGGCTGTCGAATTTTAGTGCTGCTTCTATGGCAGAACGTAAGTCAGATTCTGACGCGACCTTGGAGATGCCGACAGACGACCCCATATTGGCCGGTTTAACGAAGACTGGATAAGTCAAAGTCTCAGTCACTGCGGCAATTTTAGCGTCAAGTTCAGCTAAATCCGTTAAGGCAACATACGGTACTTGTGGTACACCGACAGACTCAAAGACATGTTTGGCCATGATTTTATCCATGGTCACACTCGCTGAAGTGATGTTCGGTCCCACATAAGGCATTTTGAGCACCTCAAGAAACCCTTGGATTGATCCATCTTCTCCCATAGGACCGTGGAGGACAGGAAAGACAACCGCTCCCGTTTCATAAATACTGGCAGGTGATACGATATCAGCCGCAACAATCGTTGCGTTAGTCATCAACTTCGTTCCCTGAGCAGGCATCTCAGTGAAAACTTGCGTTTTGACAAACTCACCCGTTTGCGTGATGAAAAACGTCTTCACTACAAACTTATCGTAGTTGACCGCAAACATTACACTCTCCGCTGATAAAACCGATACCTCACGCTCAGCACTACGACCGCCATATAATAAAATCAAACTTTGTTTTGACATCTTGTCTCCTTGAAATAATGTAGTCAAATTTATTATATCACAAAAGCGATGGTGCGATTTAATAAAAATTTGAGATTAATGCGCTGAAAATGTCAGAACGATGATGACAGAGTAGCATAATTTTATAGGTGATCATCCTGATATGATAAAGACAGTATGTTAAACATTGTGGCAAAAAGAACAGTATGAAAAATAAAAAAAGCAAACCGTTTGCTTTTTTTATTTAGTGACTGAGAACTTTTGTTCCATCCACGTTTTTATATCGATTTTGTTTTTAGATTTCCTGCCGATTTTCGACAGCCTTACTGAGCGTGACTTCATCAGCATATTCAATATCACTGCCAACAGCAAGACCACGTGCTAGACGCGTCACCTTAATCCCAGCAGGCTTGATGATCCGTGCCAAATACATGGCAGTCGCTTCTCCATCACTTGTCGCATTGGTGGCGATAATCACCTCGGCGACCTGACTATCCATCAATCTGGTAATTAAGGTTTTAACATTGATATCATCTGGGCTGACACCATTCATGGGACTGATTGTCCCATGAAGGACATGGTAGAGACCGTTATATTCTCGGATTTTCTCCATCGCAAGGACATCCTTTGATTCCTCAACCACAAAGATGGTCGTTCGATCGCGCGATTCATCACTACAGATATTACAAGGATCCGCATCCGTCAGATTCCCGCAGATACTACAGAAATGGAGATCTCGTTTAGCCGACAAAAGATTAGCCGCAAACTGATTGACATCATCATCCGACATGCCAATCGTATAAAAGGCAAGTCGTGTTGCCGTTTTTTGACCAATTCCGGGTAATTTTGCATAAGACTCGATTAGCTTGGCAATTGGTTCTGGATAATAAGCCATATTTGAGCCTTTCATTTTAAAGGTTTATTTAAAACCGTACATTGAATGATAGAGATTAACAATATCTCTTGTGATATTCTGATTGGCATGCGTTGTTGTGCCGTCTGGTTTAATAACCGTATCCGGTACCATAACACCAATCGCGATTTGTGGGTTTTCAGATGGTGCATAAGCCACGACATTATTTACTGACAGATAAATTTGGTTGCCATTGGCATCGAGTTTATACGTCTCTGATGTTCCTGTTTTCGCATTAATGTTAACGCTCGCATTGACCATAATATCTTTACCTGTGGCCATGCTACCGCCATGTGTTACTTGATACATCCCTTGTTGGAGCAAGCTTACATTCTCTAATGAAATATCTACAGTATTGAGAGACTTAGTCTCAATCGATTTAGTGAGTCCACCTAGAGAACCATCTGTATTACTATCATAGATGCCTTCCACCAAATGCGGTGCAACACGTTTACCATCATTGGCAATGGTTGCGGCATATTGAGCCAACTGCAAGGGTGTATAGTTATCATACTGACCGAAACTTTCATCCAAGTAGTTGGCTGCCGTTTCGTCTTCACCTTTAAAACCTGGAACTTCACCAGGAATATCTAGCCCGGTCATAACGCCTAGACCAAACTCCCCATAGGTTTTACGGAATTTTTTAAAGGAATCCTCAAGTTTTGAGGTGTAGATCGTCATATTTGGATGGTAAGGTTGTCCCATAACATCTAACGCAGTCTGAATCATATAGGTATTGGATGAATATTCCAAGGCCTGAACAGCAGAAATTGGCGTTGACATACCATTCGTAAACCAAGACTGCTTGACTTGTGAGCCTAGAATTTGAATCGGTTGATCATTCAAGACTTGGTTGCCAGATAATACACCATTTTGCCAACCAGCTGCAATCGTCCCCATTTTGACCACAGACCCTGGGATGAAGACGTTTTGAATCGTCCCCAATGCATCATCTGTTATTGCACCCGTTTTGAGATCATAGTTAATCCCACCAAGAGCATAAATGGCACCTGTGGTTGGATTCATAACAACGGCGTAAGCCCCTTCTGAATGACCACCAAAGCCTTCGGCTTGGAGTGCCGCAAAGTTATTCCTCAAAATATCCTGCACACCTTGCTGAAATTTTGAGTCTATGGTCAATTTCAAGTTCTTACCTTTTTCACCTGGTTTCAGGACTTTCTCACCAGTCACTTTACCATTTTTATCGACCATCACTTGTTTGACCGCATTGCTACCATGAAGCTCATCTTCATAGCCTTTTTCCAGATAAGAGGTGCCTACACGGTCATTACGGGAATAGCCTTTTTTCAGATAGTCATCAAGATCTTCTGCAGGAATACCCGTTTTTTCACTGGTCACTGTCCCTAAAATACTGGTCAAAGGCGAGGCAGCGTACTCACGTTCCCAAGTCGTACCGACAGAAATTCCTTTAAATGAACGTTCATTTTCGGCAATGGTCGCCTGTTGCTCAGCGGTGAAATTTCCTGAGGCAATAATTGTCGTTGCAAAATTAGACGTGGCATTCATCCGTTTGTAAAGCTTGGCAGCTAATTCTGTATCCGCATCATAGGCAATCTCTTCATCCGTCACTTTTTTGACGTATTTGGCATAGAGATCACCTTCAGATAATTTCTCACCCGTTTTCGAATTGATGCGTTCTTTGGCAGACAGGCGTTCTTGGACCTTGGCTAAATTCTCATGATCAGCTAAGAAAAAATCCTTTTTATCGCGCTCAGTTAAGGTATCAGTCTTGACAGATTCTGGAATCACACTGATAAGTTTAATCGCCACTTGGCGCATCTCTTCAGCTGTCATCGTATTACTGCGCGTAAAATTAATGGTCTGTACCGCCTGGTTAGACACCAAAGGTAGACCCTGAGCATCATAAATTTGGCCGCGCGCTGTGCCTTCAGTAACTGTTGACAAAGAACCTGATGTCGCTAATTTTTTATCATAAAAGCTTTTATTTGCGATTTGCATCTGATAAAGCCTGCCGACTAGAATCAAGAACAAGGCAAAAATAAAGAAAAACAAGACATTGACACGTTTTAAAATGGCTTTTGATGGATTCTCTAAGACTTTAGGAGATTTATTTTTTGAACTACTATTTTTCGATTTCATTACTTACCATTATACGATACTTTTGCCTAAAAAAAAACTGCCAACCTGTTAAAAGTTAAGAGCTAATATTTACTTAAGTTGCAACATGAGACTAGCCTTATTTAAATCAAAAAAACACAGCATTTATACCGTGTTTTTAGAATAATTATTTGTCTTCCAAATAGTATTGAGCTGTTTTATTCAAGTTATCGTCGAATTCGAATACCAATGGTGGGAAGTTTGGAATTTCGAATTTCAAGATTTCTTCAGCGCTCATTTTGTTGATATGTTTTACAAGGGCACGGATTGAGTTACCGTGTGCACCAACGAAAACGTTTTTGCCGTCTTTAAGTGCTGGTGCAATTTGGTCTTCCCAGAAAGGCAAAGCACGTTCAAGTGTCAACTCAAGGTTTTCAGCATCTGGCACGATTGAATCTTCAAGATGTGAATAACGACGGTCACCGTGTGATGTGAATTCAGCATCATGCGCCATTGGATCTGGGCTCACGTTGTATGAACGACGCCAGATAAGGACTTGATCATCACCATATTGAACAGCTGCATCAGCTTTGTTAAGACCTGTCAAAGCACCGTAGTGGCGCTCGTTCAAACGCCAAGATTTTTCAACTGGTACCCAAAGTTGATCAGAATATTCAAGGACATAGTTAGTTGTTTTGATTGCACGTTTAAGAACTGACGTGAAAGCGATATCGAATTCGATACCAGCATTTTTAATCAATTCACCAGCTTTTTTAGCTTCTGCAACACCTTGCTCAGCAAGATCTACGTCAGCCCAACCAGTAAAGAGGTTCTTTTCGTTCCATTCAGACAAGCCGTGGCGTGCGAATACTAATTTTACCATGTTTTTAATTTCTCCTGTAAGATTTTGAGTTTTAGTCCTGTAGGGCTCTGCCAAATGGTACTGATCTGACGATAAGACGTCTCAATACAAAGCAGCTACAGCAAACTAAAATTCAAATTATTTTAAAACAATACCCTATTATTTTACACTATTTTTGTGTGATTTACCACTATTTTTAAGTGCATTTTCATGATTTTTTCAACTTCTATCTCAAAACTTATTCTGTTCAAAATAATTTTCAAGACTGCGCTTATATGATTTGGCAACTTCTGACAAAAGTTGACCTTTTTTCTTGATAAAAATCAGTGTGTTGGCATTACCATCTTCTAATGGAATAACTCGGATACCGTGGACACTTTCTTTATCAATAAACCCAGAACCTGTAGCATAGGCATCTGTACGTTCCAAAATACCATTGAGCGACGCACGATCTGTTACATTAAAGATCTTTGTATTTTCAAAGGTTTCAACCAAATCTTCTGAGTAGTAGAGAAACTGTTCATTTTCTTGCGTAAATCGCGCACGACTTAAATGTCTCAAGTCATCATTAGTCACAAAATCTTTAGTTGCTAAGGGATGAGATTGCCGGAGATAGATGTGCGTTTTAAAGGTCATCAACTCTTCAAACTCAAGATCCAGCTTATCTAACATCCGTGTAATGCCTAGGCGATTGTGATTATTTAAGTAAGCAATCCCAACATCGGACAGGCCATCTGAGACCTCACTTAAGATATTATAAGTTGTTGATTCAAAAAGTCGAATGTTTTTGATCTCTGGATTTTTTTCAGAAAACTCGACAGAGACGGGTGCCAAAAAATCATAATGCTGACTGGCAACAGAAAAACTGTGTTGCATGGTTGTTGGTGCTAGATACTTGGCTTCAAAGGTATCAAAATCACGTAGCACACTTTGAGCTTGTTCATAAAAACGCTCACCAGAAATCGTCAAACTAACTCCTGTATTCAAGCGCTCAAAAATCTTGAAGCCCAATTCAGTTTCAAGATCCTTAACAGCGATGGACATTGATGGTTGGCTGACATAGAGCTGTTCACTGGCTTCTCGAAAGGTACCCGTATTAGCGATTGCGACGACATATCTTAATTGCTTAATGTTCATTTTTACTCCAATAAAAAGTGTATAACATACATTATACACTTTTTTTTCATATTTATCTGACGAATCTGATGTATCAAAGGCATTAGCTAGTAGTTGTATCTGATGCTAGTTCAGCGATTTCTCTTTGTCTCTTCTTTGTCATTGCCTGTAAAATCAGTTGGTAAGATTTTTGGATCATGGTTTTGATCGTCTCATCGGACACTTGACCAGCTAGGTCAATCGAGTTCCAATGCACTTTATTCATATAATAGCCTGGTACGATTTCAGCATATTGTTCCCTTAACAATTCACCATCCTCTGGTTTTAATTTAACGGTTAATATTCGTTTGCCAGACTTATCTTGTCCTAACATCCCAAACATTTTATCATCTAGTAATAAACGCGTCGCACCCCACTCTGCTTTAAAATCTGTATGAGCCGACGAAAACGTCTCCGCATAAGTACAAATATCAGTTTCTTTCATCTTACCAAATTCCCTTCACCTTATTTTACGAAGTAGCGGTTTTTTGTTTCTGATTTTGCCATAGCTCACAGCTATATTTTTCACACCAGAGTTCAAAATCTGCTTCGTCAGACTTGGTTTTCTTGATGAAAATCTCATCCACTTCAACATTTAAAGCTTTGGCAATTTTAAATGCCAAATCTAGAGATGGATCATATTTATTATTTTCCACTGCATTAATTGACTGCCGAGTAGAGTGCGTCAAACGCGCCAAGTCTTCCTGAGAAAATTTCATCGCCTTGCGCAATTTCTTGATATTATTCTCCATGGAACCTCCTTCTTAAATCTATTTTTCGATGTGTCTTGTCAAACGACCTTTACATATTTTCATTGTAGTATAAATTCATGTTTTTGACAAGAAATTCAGTTTCATTTAGTAAAGCTATCAAAAAATAGATATTTCAGGCACTAGCCTGATTAATGTTCAAATAAAGCTAGATACTCTGGATAACCTTCTTGAACCAGTTCTGATTTCGGAATGAAACGAAGTGCTGCAGAGTTAATACAATAGCGCAAGCCACCAGCCTCTTTAGGGCCATCTTCAAAGACATGCCCAAGATGTGAATCTGCATCAGCAGATCTAACTTCTGTTCTAGGTATTCCGATAATAGAACGATCTAGTTTTTCTATGATTTCTAAGGCATCAATTGGTTGAGTAAAAGCAGGCCAGCCACAGCCAGCATCATATTTATCTGTTGATGAGAACAAGGGTTTGCCCGAAACGACATCAACAAAGATACCATCCTGCCACCAATCATCATACTTGCCAGTAAACGCACGTTCAGTTGCGGACTCCTGTGTGACAGCGTATTCCTCTTGTGTTAAGCGTTTCTTGAGTTCTTTTTGATCGTATTTTGACATATTGATACCCCTTTTCTACGATGTCACTTCAATTTAAATTCGTATAAAAATTAACGGCCTTTAGAGGCGGCTTTTACTGCCAAATTACCTAGGACTTGGCTGATGAAAACAATCACCAAAACAAAGACGAGTGATAAGAAAGTGATATCGCCACGCCCCCGCTGGTAACCTTGTTGCAAGGCCATAGAACCTAGTCCACCACCGCCGACTGTACCAGCCATGGCAGTTAAGCCGATGAGGTTGATCACCGTAAAGCTAGATGCTCGAATAATTGAGACGAGGCCTTCTTTTAAGTAAACACGGTATATAATGCCAAAATTTCCGACACCCATGGCACGCGCAGCTTCGACCACACCAGGGTCAACTTCGAGCAAGGCGTTTTGAATCTGACGGGCAAAAAACGGAATCGTACCAAGTACCAATGGTACTGTAACGGCCGCTGTCCCAACTGACGTTCCAACGATAAAACGTGTCACTGGCATAATTACAGCCAGTAAAATGATAAAAGGAATGGACCGGCCAATATTCACAAGCTTATCAAGAATCGAATAAATCAAACGTTGCGGCGTCAAACCATCCTCATCAGTCATCAATAAAATCACACCTAAAATCAATCCCAGAATACCGGCAATGATTCCTGTAACAAAGGTCATTTGAAGTGTTTCAAGCGTTGCTGTCCAAAAATCAGGCCACAACTCAGCTGCATTTGGAAAAAGTTGATTGATCATTTTGGCACCTCTGTTTCTTTTACTTCTGTGCGTTTGATTTCAGAAATTCGCACTTGTCGTTCTGCTAGGTAGGCAGTAATATCCTCAAGATCTGGCTCACTACCATTATCGCCTTCCAGCGTCACAATCATCGTTCCAATCGGTACATTTTGCAAAAATTCAATATTGCCATAGAGTATATCAGCAGTTACCACAAAACGCTTGTAAAGTTCGATAATAACCGGTTCCGTCGCATTTGAAAATTTAAGCTCATAAACAGGTTGATCCGTATGCGCCAGAAGTTTTTTCTCAGCTTGCTCAACATGCGTCGCCGTTCTGATGAAATCACGTGTTAAATCAGCTTTAGGTTCATTGAAAATATCAATCACATCACCACGTTCAATGACACGACCATTTTCCATGACTGCCACTTTATTACAAATTTCCTTCACCACTTGCATTTCATGGGTAATGATGACAATGGTGATGCCAAGTTTTTGGTTTACTTCTTGGAGCAACTCTAGGATCGACAACGTTGTCTTTGGATCTAGGGCAGACGTTGCTTCATCGCAAAGCAAAATTTTGGGGTCATTTGCAAGCGCCCGAGCAATCGCCACACGCTGCTTTTGACCACCTGATAATTGACTTGGGTAGGCATCTTTTTTATCTAAAATGCCAACAAGTGCCAACAAGTGAGCTACTTTAACTTCAATTTCTTGTTTCGTTAAGCCTGACCCTTTTAAAGGAAAGGCAACGTTATCAGCAATCGTCCGTGATGCCATCAAATTGAAATGTTGGAAAATCATCCCAATCTTTTTTCGTTCTTCCCGTAAAGCACGGTTAGATAAGGCAACAAGATTTTTACCCTCGATGCTCACCTCGCCATGCGTTGGCTTTTGGAGTAGGTTGATCACCCGAACAAGTGTTGATTTCCCTGCACCAGAATAACCGACAATTCCATAGATATCTCCTTTGTCGACTTTCAGTGAGACATTATCAACCGCAACAACTTCACGATCTTTTTGTGTGAATTTTACACTAATATCATTTAAATTTATCATATCCATTATTTTACCATTTTCTGAGTGAATCTGTCGCCCTTTTTGATAGATGATTCCCTATTAATAACCTAGCAAAAAAGCCTGAGTATAAAACTCAAGCCTTAAGCATTAAAGGTGTAACAGTTTTACACGTTTTATTTTGCGCCTTCCCAAGCTGGGTAATCGTTTGTTTTTTCAATCAATTTCGCAATTTCTGGTGTTTGATAAGCTTTGACAATTTTCTTAAAGTCTTCTTTGTTTTTATCTTCTTTGCGAACAGCGATGATATTTTTGTAGAGATCACTTACTTTATCCAAGTGGTCAGTATCAATATAGATGGCTGATTTTTTAGGCGTTGTGTGTAGTTGGTCTGTCACAAAGTTGGTGTTGATGAAAGCTGCTGTCACATCTGGCAATGTTGCAACCAATTGATCTGCTTGAATTGGTTTGATCTCGATTTTAGTCTTGTAAGACTCGATATCTTTCACCTCAGGAGAATCAGGCGCATCTTTTTTGAGTTTGATGATATCAAGTGCTTCAAGCGCTTGAAGTGCACGACCGCCATTTGTTGGGTCATTTGGAATGGCAACTGTATCGCCATCTTTCAAGTCTTTTGGATCCTTAAGTTTTTCAGAATATAGACCAAATGGTGAAATCAAAGTATAACCGATATAAGTCAAATCTTTTTTGTTTTCTTTATTGTAGTTGTTCAAATAAGCCACATGTTGAAAGCTGTTCAAGTCAAGTGAGCCATCTGCAAGCGCTGGGTTTTCTTCTGTATAACCGTTAAATAATTTCACGTCAATTTTAATCTTATCAGCTTTCAATGAATCGCTGACTTTTTCCCAGATTTCTTTTTGTTGGTCACTTGCAACACCGACAACATAAGTTTTGACGCCATCTTTACTTGCGCCATCTTTTTTCGCACCACAGGCTGCGAGTGTTCCTATTGCAAAGACAGCGACAAGTCCTGTCAATACTTTTGTCCATTTTTTCATGTATCATTCCTCCAAAATTTGTTATTCAATTAGTTAACTAAAACTAGTATAACACTAACTTAGACATCTTCGTCTTACCAAATTTTTATAACAGACTTCAATTTTTTCTATATCAAATCTCTAAATAATTTCTCTTTATGGTTTGGATACTCTGAGTTAATCTGTCGGTTTCCAAGTTATTTAATGACGGTAAAACACGTTGCACAACACCATTTTCCAAAGTAAGTTCTGTTAATGTCGCATAATAACAGTTTTCTACTTCATCATAAGATGAAACTGGTAACAACTCTCTCGTGTCTGTTTTTAAAACACGAATGATGCGGGCTACGCTTGATGCAATGCCAAAAGCAGTATGATGTTTGGCTGCATAAATCTCCCAGCCTGTGCCTGTTGCTTGTTTTTCAATATCAGGCGTCACATTGAGGGCAACTTGGCTTTCCCCATGCTCGCCAATGACCAGGACATCTTCGCGTCCTGCTCTGTTCTTCAAACGATTGGTATCAATCAAAGTCCCACTTCCGATGACCTTTGCTTTATCAAAGCCAGTCAAATTAGCCAAGTAGAGGGCGATCACATCACAGGGGTTGGTGATAGAGATGACGAGGCCAGAAAAACCAGAGGCCTGTAATTTTGGGGCAATTGCCGCGACAATCTTCGAGGTCACGCGCAATTCCGCCAGGCGATCTGTTGCCGTTTCCAAGACGGTAATATCTCCTGCACAGAAAACGACGAGCGCTGCATCTACAAGTGCAGCATAGTCATTTTTCACTAGCTTAACGTCATGATCCAGATTTTTCACCGCATCGGATAACTCCAGATACTCCGCCTGAACCTTTGCTTCGTTGGTATCAATCAAGATTAGCGTCTCAGCTAACCCTTGCAAACAAAGCGTATAGGCTAGCGTTGCGCCAACATGACCCATTCCGATAATGCCTATTTTCATCTTATTTCCCCACTTTCATTCTATGCGCTCTAATATGCTCAATAATAGCGCTTGCATTTACCTTAGTATCATGATAAACTAATGATGTAAAAAATACAAACACAAGGGGTACCGCAAACGCGGTTGAGATTTACCCTCAGAACCTGATGCGGTTAATACCGCCGTAGGGATGTGTCAATTTGATGAAATGATCGAATGACTTCTGATGACCCCTCCTTGTGAAACTATAAGGAGATTTTTTTATGTCACAAACTCAAGTTTTCAGCATTCGCACCTTGGCTGAGGTAGCGATTGTCGCTGCGCTAGCTATGGCGCTCTCGCTCATCCCACTCCAAGTGGCCTGGTTCGAAATCAGCTTAGGGACGACGCTCATCGTCTTGATTTCACTCCGTCATGGGACACTGGTTGGTCTGATGACCGGCCTCATCTGGGGCTTGCTTCATTTCGCCCTCGGTACAGCTTACTTTCTCAGTGTGCCACAAGTCCTGATTGAGTACGTCCTAGCCTTCACTTTTGCAGGATTCGCAGGATTGGTACAGAAGCCTTTTGCCAAAACAGGTAAGAATCGCTATCTCATTTTCGCAGTTCTCATTGCTGCCTTTGCCAAATACTTTTGGCACTTTGTAGCCGGTGTTATCTTCTGGAGTGACTATGCTTGGAAAGGTTGGGGAGCGGTCAGCTACTCCTTGATCATTAACGGCGTCAGTGGTCTTTTGACAGCACTTGCTGCGATCATTATCCTCATTGCTGTTAAGAAAGCCTATCCTAAATTATTCAACTTCTAATCGAAAAGCGCTGCTCAGGCGGTTTTTTTATAGGCTTTTTTGTTATAATGGAAAGATACAAACTAAATTTAAGGTGGTAAACCATAACATGTCATGGATTATTAGACTCATTAAAGGTGTTGTCATAGCACTTGGCTTCATCTTACCTGGTGTTTCAGGTGGTGTCCTCGCAGCTATTTTAGGCATTTACGAACGGATGCTGTCCTTCCTCGCCCATATTCGCCGAAATTTCAAAGCAGATTTTCTTTATTTCCTACCTGTTGGAATCGGTGGGATTCTAGGGATTGGTCTGCTGTCTCGCCCGCTTGAATTTTTACTAGCTCACTACCAAGTCATCGTCCTTTGGGGCTTTGCTGGAGCTATCGTTGGGAGCTTACCTGCCCTTTGGCAGGAAGCTGAAAGCCGTTCTAAACGTGATAAGGTTGACTGGACTTGGTTGATTGGCACTTTTGTCATTAGCTTGATCATTTTATATACCTTACCCTATATCTTTGGAACTCTCCCTGCTAATTTTGCAACCTTTATCCTTGCAGGTGCATTGATCGCCTTGGGTGTCTTAGTGCCTGGCCTTTCGCCATCCAACCTACTCTTAATTCTAGGGCTTTACTCACCGATGTTGACGGGCTTCAAAAACTTTGATTTGGTCAATGTTTTCCTCCCGATTGCAATCGGCGGTATCCTTGCCATGCTGCTTTTTGCCAAAACCATGGAGCATCTCCTCGAGACTCAACATTCACGGGTCTTTCATTTCATTTTAGGAATTGTCGCCGCCTCTACCGTCCTCATCCTCGTGCCAAATCACCAGAGTGCTGAAAGTATCAGCTATGCCGGAAGTGGCGTACTGACTTTCGTGCTAGCAGCCATTTTCACAGTCCTCGGGCTGTGGTTAGGCCTATGGATGAGCCGACTTGAGGAGCGTTACAAATGAAAAAAGGAAAGTTGAAGAAAACTCTGGTCGAACAGATCTTGGATAAGGCAGGAATCGTGCATGAGCCACTTGCCTTAAATGCTTTAAAAGACGAGCTGCCGTATGGGATTTCTAAAGCGGATATTTATAAGACTTTAGCCTTGACCGGTAATAACGGGCCAGTGATCGGGATTCTCCCACTGACACAACATTTGTCCGAGAAGAAGCTGGCTAAAGTTTCTGGCAATAAAAAAGTCAGCATGATTGCTCAGAAAGACTTACAGAAAACGACTGGTTATATCCACGGCGCTAACAACCCTGTCGGGATTCACCAAAAGCACGCTTTCCCGATTTTTATTGATGAGGTTGCATTGAGCAAGTCATTCATGATCGTTTCTGCCGGTGAAGTCGGGCGGAGTATTCGGATTCAGCCACAAGTTTTAGCTGACTTTGTTCATGCAAGTTTTGTGGACATTTCAGAGTGAAGGCCAAGCCTTTTGACAAATGTTTTGAGGATTGCTATAATGACATTAGAAAACGAACATGTGCTGATTACACATGCTCCCAGTAGAACCGTTTAAGACGGTAGGCTGGTTTAAGTTGAGAATAACTGTCTAACCTGCTAAAGTTAAAAGACAGTTATTTTTTCTTGTCATTTTTATCCAGTTTCACAACCAAAGCGATCAATTCGATGGTATATAAATCAAAATCAATGATGATTTGAATCGCTTCAAACGCTGACAAATAGGCATCTCCTCTCCATAGATTTGCGTGCTTACTTGCATAAGCATCACCTCCATTCAAAGATAGCCACCATCTTAACTTTTCTACACTTTAATTGTCACATAAATAAGATTACGATACAAGCGCTAACATCCGTCAACTATCATTGCCGACTTGTCAAATGACAGTTATTATTGTATACTTGAAAAGTAGTTTAAGTTTACATTAAAATCTACTCTCCCATTATAGAAAGGAAGATGTCTCAAATGCTCGTCATTTTTGGACATCAAACAACAAGCTATGACAAACAACAAAGTTCAACGTTTGGCGATTATCGCCATTTCGACTGCCTTCCTCGCAGTCGCAAGCCAATTGACTATTCCACTACCACTTGTCCCACTAACCCTTCAAACCCTTGCTGTTGGCATTATCGCTACACTCCTTAAACCTTTAGACAGCATTTTAGCGATCTGCCTTTATCTCGTTCTTGGCGCGATTGGTGTCCCTGTTTTTGCCGGTGGTGCTGCTGGTTTTGGTGTCATCCTTGGACCAACAGGTGGCTTCTTGATTGGCTTCTTGCTCCAATCCCAACAAGTTTCACTATTGGGTCAAACAGCTTTCATGGTGAAAAGCACACGAGGCAAACTCATTTTATATAGTGCTGCGAACATCATAGGCGCTGCTTGGTGTTTAGCTTTAGGAACAATCTGGCTATCACTCGTTGCTCGCCTATCCCTTCAAGTTGCCTTCAAATCTGGTTTCTTACCTTTCATCATCCCAGGACTTGTTAAAGCGATATTAGCAGCCTTTATCGGTTATGCCCTCCGTCGTGCCTTGAAAACCAATACCTACTTTGCGACTGCGACACCTGATAAATCATCAGATACTAAAGAACAAGCTTAAGTTCAATTTCCGTCAAATCCGTCATCGAGTTGTATTTTCAGATTAAAAAAGTTAAAATAGTCATATGCTCATGAAACTATTGATTACGCTTTATCCAATCTTAATATTTACAGTTATTGCGATCTTTTTTAACTTTTTTAGAATCCGAAAACATCTGCCTTTGAATGTTCCCGATGTCGTGACTTTCTTCTTGATTTTTGGGCTCCATTATTTTTCACGCCAGGTGACACATGTCAGTATCCTACCTTACTACTTACTGCTTATTTCAGCCATGGCCCTCATCTTGCTCTTACTCGATTTATTTTATTACCGAGAGTTTCGGGCTAAAAAGTTCCTCTATTTTTTCTGGCGAGCGACCTTTTTTATCACCTTACTTCTCTATATTTGTATGGTTTTCATCATCTTTACATCTTAAAAATGGGTCTGGAGCAAAATCTACTAAACTATAAGCTATGAACGTTTTTGGATGCCAATCAAAATCGCTCATAGCCTATTTTTGTATCACTTTTTTATAAATTATAAAGTAGATTGCTCAATCGTAAGCAACAATACAAAATTCGGTTAAAAAAACGATTGATTTGATACCAAATCGGTATTCTTTCTGGGAAACAATACCAAATTGGTCACATTAGTTTTCCTGTGATATTGAGATTGCTTTGAACTTGAGCATGAATAGTCAGACGTAATAAAAAAAACAGCCTGTTAATCCAAGATTTTGATTAACAGGCTGCTTTTTTTCATTTCCGAGAAATTTTATCTCTGGCACGTTTTTTATTTCTTGAGTTCATCCACTAACTTTTGGAATTCTTCATTGGTTAAGGTGATGCCTTTACCCATTTTTGTATAATCTGGTGACCATTGACGGAGGTCAAATTTTGCTGGTGCACCATTCCAAGAGACGCGAGTCAACTCTTTTTTCCACCCTTTTTCGTTTTCTGACAGAACAATCAAGTGTTCTTCTATTTCAAATTTAAATTCACTCATCAGTTATTTCTCTCCTTTGTTTTAGCCTCTATCTTATTATACGAAATCTCGGACAATTTATCTCAAAATATGGTATAATTTTTTTATGAAAAATATATTTAAGGGGATTCGTAACTTCTTTTCTGGAAAATTTACGCATCAAAAACAGGATGATCATGCGGTTAATCTTGAAGTGCTAGCCAATCTCGAACTTGCCCACTCCTTTAATCACGCCGTATATCTTCATTTTAATGAAAAAAATGGCACCCTTGTTAGTTTCATAGGTAGCATTTCAAGTATTACCGAACGACAAGTTGTCGTCAAAGATCTAAAATCCAATCAAATTAGGATTATTCTCTTGAGTAAAATCAAAAAAGTGACTTTTGTGCCAGAGAATGTCAAAAAATCCATCATAGATAAGAAAAACGCTTAGAACTTAGGATTCTAGGCGTTTTATTTCGACTCCAGTCTGTGCTTTAACAGCATCAATGGCATGATGATAGCGGCTGAGATACCCGCCCTGATCACGGCCATCGCCTGTATCATCTAACATGACAACTTTTGCCATTAAGTCAAACTCAGCTAACTGACGCATTAACTCGTCATGAAAAGCTTGCCTGGATGCTTCCCAGGCCATATTGCGAAAGCCATCATTAACATAGGTTGTAATTGGCGGAATGACCAAAATCAAATCCATCTGCTCATTTTGAATGGTTTGTTGGAACAGAGGCTCCAGTTGTTCCTGCGCCGCCGTACTCAGATAGAGTTTAGCATAAACACGCGTGACAATGGCATCCGTGTCTAGAAAGACAATGCCTTGGTTTGCCGGTGAATTAATCTCGTGCGAATTTGCATCATACTGACCCGTAATCAAGCGGGCATAGTCATCCATCCCTAACTCATCATCATCAAGATTCGCCTGCTCTTCATAAATTCTCGCGTATTCTTCAGAAAATGGGGCGTTGATGGAGCGCGCCAACCTGCGGACGAGAGTAGATTTACCTGTTGAGGCCGAGCCCATGATGGTGACAACTTTTGAAAATTGTCGACGAAAAACTCGGTTAATCTCCTGCCAGTAAGCTTGTGGGTTTTGCCGGATCATGGTGGCTGAAATCTGGATGTCCCTGCGATCAGCAATCTCGACAGCATAGCTGTTCCCATCATTTTGAGGGAAACGTTTGTTTAGCTCAGTGACATACTCCGCTTCACCCACGTAGAAAGTGACTGACAGATTTTCTGACGTGGTGTTGGCACGAATCAAATCAAAAAGACGATTTGACCACTCATCCCAGCCGTGTGGCATTTCAGGAATACCATTTTCATCAAGTTTTGCGACTTTAATCGCAGGCTCGTCATTGAAAGCTTCTCGCAAATAGCGAAAACGCTTCTCCAAATGAAGACCAATTTGCGAGCCACGATCTCCGTCATAGCCTGAGACAATCAATAAAACACCCTCATTTTGAGCGGCCGTTTTATAGATCTGCTGCTGATGACCAGTGTGTAATGGCGCGAAGGTACCAAAATAAACCCCGATTTTCTTGCCGTTTAATTTGCCTTTTGAGATGTTGTTTGTAATCATATCTGCTCTTTTTTAGTGATATATTTTAAATTTATCCGTTGCTAATTTGGTTTGAAAAAGTTGGCGTAACTCTTCTGGTGTGCCTTGTGTAAAATCAGATTTTGGAAGTAAGTAGGCAGTTAGATTTGAGTTATACAAATAAAAGCTGTCTTTGGTTTCATAGACGTTGAAAAAAATATCATAGCTGAATTCTATCGTACCATTTTGCAATTCTCCCGACGTTTCAATGTTTATCCTCTCATCATCAAAAGAAAAAATATCTATCGCATCCGCAGCCATAGGATTATTTTGGGGAAAATTTTTGACCATACGACTGATACTGACAATATAAATAGACAACATCAATGCCGCCACGATAATATCCGTCACAATAGCTTGTATGAGTGAACTTATATCAGTAGAAAATACCCCAAGTATCAGGTATAGCAAACATAAGACAAATACTATTCTGTTTATTTTACGATTGTGATATCTGACCCCGAACCAGCAAAAACGTCGGTAAATCGCTGGGGTAATGTGGGTTTTTACCTCTATCATCTTTATGCCTCATTTAGATCATTTTACGCTCTAACCGTTTTAGCTGTCCCATTTTTTTCATATAAATTAATCAAGCCTGAGCCGTTTTTACGGATCATGTCACCTGGCTCTACTATTGTTGGCACAGTCATGGTCAAGAGTTCCATTGGGTTTGGTGCGCGGTCGATGCGCTCACCCTCTTCATTTTTAAGGTCTTTGACTGTGGCAGTGAAATGGCGAAAACCTGGACCGTAAAATTCGATTTCGTCACCTTCTGTGATCACATTACGTTGACGGACGGTTGCGGTCATGGTCTGACCATCAAAAGCGACAACTTCACCGACAAATTTATATTGTGGAATTTTCCGGCGAGCGCCAAATAACTGCTCATTTTCACTTGGTGTTTGATAGTAAAAACCTGTCGCCAATTCGCGTTGGGCAACTTTCCAAAGCTCATCCACCAAGGCTGGTTTGATAGTTTCAAAGGCATCTGGACTTTCCAAGTAAGCATCAACTGCTTTTTTATAGACGTTGCTGACAGTTGAGACATAGTGAATAGACTTCATCCGACCTTCGATTTTAAAGGAGTTGACCCCATTTTCAATCAAATCTGGTACGTGTTCAATCATGCTCATATCAACCGCACTCATTGAGAAATCTTCAGGGATTTCACCTTGAACTGAACGGCGCTCAGCCCCAAATGGCATATCATAGAGGTCGTATTTCCAGCGGCAAGACTGTGAACAGCCGCCACGGTTGGCATCCCGATGACTCATGTAGTTTGAAAGTACGCAGCGACCAGAGTAGGAAATACACATGGCACCGTGGACAAAGGCTTCGATTTCTACATCTGTATGTTTACGAATTTCTGCCAGTTCCGCCATTGAAACTTCACGCGCCAAAACGACACGTTCCAGTCCGAGATTTTTCCAAAATTCTAATGTTTCATAGTTGGTTGCACTGGCCTGTGTTGACAGATGGATCGGCAAACCTGGCGCTTCGCTAGCTGCGATAGCAATCAGTGCTGGATCACTGACGATAACAGCTGAAATCCCCAAATCACGCAGGGTGCGAAACCACTCGCCTGCACCGACTTCATTACCTTCATGCGTGACCATATTGGCTGCGACATAGACTTTTGCGTCATGTGCTTTGGCAAAAGCGACGCCTTCTCGCATTTCATCAAAGCTGAAATTTCCAGCTCTCGAGCGTAACCCATAGGCATCACCGCCGATATAGACAGCATCTGCCCCATAACTAATGGCAACCTTTAATTTTTCTAATGTCCCGGCAGGTGCCAATACCTCAGGACGTGTGAGTTGTTTGTGTGACATTAAATGTTTCTCCTATTTTCAAGATAGTGAGTAAGTTGAAAAGATCTCAATGCTCATTTTTTATTGTCATAAATCAGGAACAAATAAGACCAAAACTGTTACTTTAACTTCATCATTATACCATAAATCTAAGTGAGGTGTGGGTCAAAACTGGGAGGGTGACTATTGATACCATTTCAGGTCAACAAAAAACATCTGGTATTTCTCGCAAGATGTTTTGAGTTTATGTCACTAATCGTTTACTGAATATCATCTGGATCTAGGTCATAGAAACCATGTCCCAAGGTCCGGCCCGTTGGATGGAGGCGACGGATTTCTTCGTCGAGGGCAAAGGCTTGAATGGGTGTCAGCTCACTTTCCTCCAGCAATTTTCTCGCTTGAACAAAGCATTCAGCGATCTTGACAAAGGTATCGCCTGGTGTGTAGATACCGTCTAATTTCCAGTGGGTGTAGTTAAGGTCAGAAAAGGTAGCGAGTTCGCTCATCATGTCAACATCGTCAGAGGCGAAAATGTGCGTCCCATGGCTGTCTTCGTAGATCGAATAATGCGTGGCTTCGTCCTTGGGCTCGCTCAAGAATAAATTGCGTTCCTTAGATTTTTCTTCATCAGTTTTGATAAAGTTGTAGTAATTTTCCAGAAGTGGCCGTTTAGATTGATGAATGATCGTTGCGCCATAGACCAAAATTTCACCGAAGATGTTGAGGTTTGATGCCATTTTGATCAACTCTTCTTTGGGTAATTCACGTGATAAAACAGCACCAATCGCGCCTTGTTGCCCCCAGAAATTGACTTGACGACTGCTGGTCACCATGGTCGAGGCATCATAGATGTAAGGAAGTTGATACTTATCTCGGTTTAAGACGAAAATCACACCAGTATCGCCAACTGCGATTTGATCGACTTTGATTTCTTGTAAAAAATCAAGATAAGACTTGATGGTTGCCATTTTTTCAGGGTGCATGATGGCATTGACCGCCACTGTCACTTGCGCACCTGCGTCGTGCGCCAATTCAGTGAGTTCACGGATTTCATCCCAGGTAAAAGCGTGAGGCAGTCGAAGGCCATAGTCGCTTTCTCCGATATAGAGGCTATCAATCCCCAAATCGAGTAAGGCTTTGGCTTGTACTAGATTTTCTGCTGTTGCTGTGATCTTAATTTTCTTAGTCATACCTATTATTATATCAATAAAAGACATTTTCGTCTGTCATTTTTTCATCTAAATTAATGCTAATAAGCCTTCTATATTTTTAAATAATCAGAATTTTTATAAATAACACAACATCGTAACCAAAACGTAATATTTTAATTGAATTGTAAAGTCTATTTTTGATTTTGCATGGTATTATAAGAAAGTACGATAAGGGAGACAGTATGGAAGCACCTAAATACGATGAGGATTTAACTTACTGGCAAGCGCCTACGCGTGAGTATTACAGAGAAGAAAAGGCATCTGATGATATGATGATGGCTGAAAGATTTAACGAGATTGCCTTTTTCTTCAATATTGCTGTTTTTTCAATCTTCATGATTTTGAGTTGTGCCATCCTGTCGGCATTCATGTCGATTTTCCTGAGCGTATGCTTATCGATTGCATTATCCTTCACTATGTTACAAGTTTCAAAAAAAGCAATCAAAACCTTTCTACGGATTATAAAAAAATAAGCCTTCTGGCTTATTTTTTTGCTTTATAAACCAATTTGAACAGTCTAAATTTCTTAACTTAACAAAAAAAGCCTCAGTAAACTGAGACTTTTGATATGATTTATATGGCTTATTTAACGAAGTCCAAAAGTGCCAAGAAGCTTTCAGCTTCAAGTGATGCACCACCAACAAGGGCACCATCAACGTTTTCTTTGCTCATGTACTCAGCAACGTTTTCAGGTTTAACTGAACCACCGTATTGGATACGAACAGCTTCAGAAACGTTTTTACCGTAAAGTTTTTCAACTGTTGCACGAACAACGCCACAAGTTTCATCAGCAGTGTTAGCATCAGCTGATTTACCAGTACCGATCGCCCAGATTGGTTCGTAAGCGATGACAAGGTTAGAAACTTGTTCAGGTGTAAGATCTTTCAAAGCTGCAGTGATTTGACCTTCTACCCATTCAGCTGTTTTGCCAGCTTCGTAAGTTTCAAGTGTTTCACCACAACAGATGATTGGTGTCACGCCGTTTGCGATGATTGCTTTTGCTTTTTTGTTGATGTCTTCATCAGTTTCGTGGAAGTATTCACGACGTTCAGAGTGACCGATGATGATGTATTCGATACCAAGATCAGCAATTGCTGCTGGTGAGTTTTCACCAGTGAAAGCACCTGCATTTTCGAAGTAAGAATTTTGTGCAGCCAATTGGATGACATCATCTTTCAAGTTGTAAGCAAGTGGTGCAAGGAACAATGCTGGGCTACCGATAACAGTATCCACAAGGTCAGCAGATGGTGCTTTTCCTTTAACTGCTTCAGCGAAAGCTTGTGCTTCAGCCAAATTTTTATTCATTTTCCAGTTACCAGCGATAATCGGTTTACGTGACATGAGTCCACCTCTAAAATTTTATTATTTGGAACTATACTTGACTTGTGTCAAGATAAAATCCATGCACTATTATTTTAACACAAAAAGCGATAATATTCACAATAAAGTGCAAAATGCCCGAAAATCTCCTGAAAATTTACCAAAAAATCTCGCCAGCAACGAGATTTTTTGCTTGTTCTCATTTTACAAGGCTTCTACAGCCTTTTTTATCGCTGTTACTAACTTGATATCTTCTAGTCCCGTAACAGATTTGATCACGTCAGTCAGGTCATCTGTCGCCAAACGTTTTTGGAGTTCAACCGCTTGAGCATCCGTCTCATCTCTATATTTGAAGATTTTAGCGACGGTTGATAAATGAGTCGCAAAGGACAAATTTCGGTCATTTAATTCTCGGATGGGCCGAATGAAACGCTCATTATAGCCTAGTTTGCGAATGGGTGTCCGGGCAACCCGTGAGATATCATCAGACAAGTGCGGATTAACGAAACGACCCCGAATCTTCTCGTGATAAGCGACCAATTCAGCTTCGTCGAACAGGTCCCACTTGGCCAATAAAAGGTCACGCGTTTCTTTTTGTGTTGCCACAAGCGCAGTCATCACGCGTTCGTCCTGCAAAGCCGCATCTATCGTGGCATGACCATAGTAAAAACCGTTATAGGCCACCGTGGCATGACCGGTATTCACTGAGAACAGCTTACGCTCGATAAATGGCTCCAGATCTGTCGCATAGTGAACACCTGTCAAATGAATCAGAGTATTTCGGATTTGACTTTGGTCTATAACCCATTCGCTAAAAGGTTCCACGACAACGAACAATGGATCAGCATGGGTTTGACCGGGTACGATGCGGTCAACAGCAGCATTTGGAAACCCAATATAAGTTTCGGCGTATGCTTTATTTTCTTCTGTCAGAAAAGTATCTACCTTCGTTTTCAAAAATTCAGACCCGCCGATCATATTTTCACAGGCGATAAAGTCCAGAGGTGCCATGATCTTAGCAGCTTGACGAGCTTGAATGCCTTTGGCGATAAGTTCTGCGATAAAAGGTAGGATATTAGGCCCGATAGCCGTCGTCACGATATTGGCATGCTTAATAGCTTCGATGACTGCTTGAGGTTGTTTGGCGTTGTTGAGACCTGACACATGGTTGATTGGCATCCGTGTCGCAGCATCTTCTGCTAGCTCAATTTCGTAACTCCCTCTTTCATTCAAGGCATCGATAATTGTCTCATTGACATCGACAAAAACGACTTCAAAATCATTATTGTGTAGAATTTCTCCTATAAACCCACGGCCAATGTTTCCTGCGCCAAAATGTACTGCTTTTTTCATGATATATCCCCTTCTTTTTGTGATTAATTTCACAAGAAAAATTTAAATAAAACAACTTTCCAGTGACTCTAAAGTTGCCATATTTTCAACTTAATGCCGATTCATATACGACTTAAACTTCTACTGAGTTGAGCAAGTCTGCGATTTCTTCTACTGCCTTGGCATCCGCTAGTTTAACGACATTATCGACATCAGCACAAAAAATTGAAATTTTTTGAATCAAGTCCAGATGCTCATTACCAACACCTGCAATCCCAAAAAGTACCGTTGCGATTTTAGGATCTAACGCATCTCCAAAATTCACACCACGCGGGACTTGCACGATGGTAATGCCTGTTTTTATGACTTCTTTTTTAGCGGCATCCGTCCCATGTGGAATCGCGATGAAGTTCCCCATATAGACTGAAAGTTCCCGATTACGTTCTAACATAGCTGGCACGTAGTCTGATGTGACATAACCACCCGCTAACAGTTGTTCCCCACAAAATGTGATGGCCTCTTCTTGTGTTTCAAAAGCTTGCCCTAGTTTGATTAAATTCGTTTGTATCTCCATTTTCACCACCTCTTTCACTTTTGTTTCCCTCTTGATACCTTAATTGTAACCGCTTCCGAAACGGGCGTAAATAAAAGCCTTGTCACAAAAACTTGTGCCAAGACTTCATTTCTATTTAAGATGATTTATCAGTCTTCCGACGTGTACTTAGTGAAACTTTCTCCGATAATTTTACTGAGGAGTTCGTAGATGATGTCGTAATTACCTGAGCTATAAATAGTGGTGTAAAGTGTGTTTTCGATGATGGAACTTGAAATTTTCCCCAAAATATAATTATAGATTTCATCGATTGACTGAGGTGCTGTCAGAAACAAAATCCGATTGGCTGACATCGGTTCTTTATCCATCCCTACTACTTCAATTTCTTGTGTTAAATCAAAGATTTTAAATTCGGGACGTGGTACAACTTGGGAAATGCCATGAATCAAAGCCAGATTTGTCTTAGGAATCCTAAAAGCGGTCCTTTTGAAGCGTTCTAATAGATCCCAATCAATTAAATTATCGGCACGCATGAGGTCATAAATCGTTTCATTAAAATCCGCAATATTAGTCAACTCAGAGATACTGAAATTCTGTAAAATAACCTGACTTTTCAAAAAGAAATCTTGAAAATCAAGTGGATTTTCAACCGTTGTTTCTGTTTGCGGGTGTGGTGTTCGATTAACTCTAAGCTTACGAATCTCTTGAGTGATTTCTGATATATTGGACAGGGCGATACTTGGACTAATCTGGATAAATGTCTCAGCCGAGTAATCATCGTTGTCATCTTCGATCTTTTCAGTCGTAAAAACAATGTCAAAATGTGTCAAATCTTCCTGTCCCATCTGGCTGACCTGAATAATTTTAACTGATGTGATAAAAGGAAACTGCGTTTGTAAATTACGCGCTAGAAAAGCCATTGATACACGCCCACGACTGGTAATCAGAAGTGCCGTCATCGGAAAAACACGGCTAGACCGCTCAAGTGTCGCTAAAAAATGTAAGGCGATGAGGGCAACTTCATGTTTAGAGAATTTCTTGTCGAAAACGTCATCCAAACTGCGACTGATGACTTTGAACAGTGCGGGATGTTCTCCTTGCACACTCACAACCAAATCATTTTTATCATCGGAGAAAAGTTGCGGCAAAGTAAAGCTACTGCGCAAATGTGTGTTCAACAAGGTAAAAATCTTTTCATCTCGACTAAAATTCAGACCTGTGGTCACCCCAACTGTTTCAATAAACTGACGGACTTTATAAGAAAAACTGGTATCATACTTTTCGTTAAAAAGGAAATTCCCCCCTTTATCAAAATGCAAGACGTCTACCATGTGAGACAAATACATGATTTCAGGAAGATTAACTCTAAAATTTGGTAAGTTTTGGACAATTTTGGTCACAAAATCTAACGCTTTTTTCGAAGGTCTAAAGTGATAATGATTTTCAATTAAATGGTTCTGCCCAAGTCGCTCTAAAGTCACAATGAAAAATAGTCGTAAAATGCCTTGGGTGCGATCCGAAATATTGTTAATTTTAGAACGCTCAAAAGCTGTGGTCACACTGTCAAAATAAGCCTGTTGAAAGAGCTGTACCATTTTATTCTCTTGATAGATGGTTGCACTGAAATTAAAAATATCACGTGTTGATAAGTTGCTAACAAGACAGGATACGAGGAGTGTTCGTTTGCTATACTCGCTCGCAATGACTTCTAACCCGCCATCCCGAACAAGACCATTGCCTGCAAAGGTGAGATTTTGTTCGATGATTTTAAGATCTCCTGTAGCGGTGGGCTGGCTGATGGCAAAGCGATTCATAAAGTCCGCTAGTTTAGCCTGCTCGAAAATCAGCAAAATCAGTTCCATAAAGTGGCGTTCGTTTTGTCTGTATTCTTCGACCACGCGTTTATTAGTGAGATTGCTCAGTTCACCTTTTAAGGTATAGTATTGATCTATTTTGATCAAGTTGACCTGGTATTTGGGCAGAAAATCTTGTAAATTTTGTAAGTCTCGGTAAAGCGTTCTGCGACTCACACCGACAACATCAAGCAAGTCAGCAATACTGACCTGTCCCTTCTTGACAATTTCATCGATGATCTGCTGTTCGCGTTTCGTGACAAGCATGACGCCTCCTTTAATGTCTGAAATAGTGGTTAAAAACGATAGCCTAGACGGATCAATCTAGACCACAAAAACCCGGCTTGCGGGCTTTGTGTTTTAAAATTTTCTGACTATTTCTGCATTCGTGCTACCATTCTATCATACTCAGGTGTGGTTATCAAACTGTCAACACTGAGATGTTGGGCATTGGGTGCATGATGCTGAGCGATTTCGGTATTATCTTTTATCGTCACAACAACAATATTTGGTGCATTGTAAGCAGCCAGTGCCAAAAACTCAACATCTGAAACTGGAATCTTCACATTATGATTTCTGAAAATGGCTTGAATCGTTTCTTTCCCCATGGTGGCGCTGCCGACAGAAGCTGCATCGTGAGCAAAGACGACCTCATCAATCAGGTTCAAGTCAATTTCACCAACCTCTTCAATGACAGCTTTTTCTGCAAGTGCAGAGGCTACTGCATTTCTTCCGGTCAAGCTAGCAATAATTTCATCATATTTCGGTGAATTTAGGAAATTAGATACCGCAACGCGTGTTGAACTAGGTGCCATTTGAGTAGCACGTGCTGCCAGCTCTTCTTGTGTCACGACAAGTGTGTCGGCTGCATCAGACAAATTAGCAATCGCACGATTAGTCACATCAATGCTGAGACCAGCTTTTTTGACCTTATCCCGAAGAATTGACGCTCCCATGGCAGATGAGCCCATGCCTGCATCGCAGGCAAAGATGATATGCTTGATATCGCCGATATTTGCTAGTGTTGCAACGGCAGATGATGTTTGCGCTTGGCCTTTGGCAACAGCTTTATTCGCTGCAAGGTCAGCTTGTGCAGTTTCGAGTGCTGAATCGTCTACCATTGATTTATCGTTTTTAAGAATAACAGCAGCAACTAAAAATGAAACAGCTGCAGCAGCAAGAACGCCAAGGAAAACAGTCACGTGTGGCCAGATCCCTTTTGGTGCCATGGCTTCAATGGCGATGATTGATCCAGGTGATGCAGGTGATGTCAACGCTGAACCAAGGATTGAATTGGTGAAAGTCCCTGTCACACCACCTGCAATTACTGCAAGGAAAAGCGCTGGTTTCATCATGACATATGGGAAATATATTTCATGAATCCCACCCAAGAAATGGATGATGATAGCACCAGGCGCCGTTGCTTTAGCTGATCCTTTACCAAAGAACATAAAGGCTAGCAAGAGACCAAGACCTGGGCCAGGGTTTGCTTCTAGTAAGAATAGAATTGATTTACCAGTCGCAGCGACCTGTTCTGTTCCGATTGGGGTTAAGATACCATGGTTAATGGCATTATTCAAGAAAAGTATTTTAGCTGGTTCAATAAAGATATTAGCAAGTGGTAAGAGATGGGCATTGATTATCGTCTCAACGCCTTTAGCCATGACATGTGTCAAAGCCTCAACGATTGGCCCAATCAAAGTATAGCCAAATAGTGCTAAAATGAACCCTAGGATACCTGCTGAGAAGTTATTCACTAGCATTTCAAAACCGGCTTTGATTTTAGGTTGGACTGTTTGGTCAAATTTTTTCATCAACCAACCAGCAAGTGGTCCCATAGCCATGGCCCCGATAAACATAGGGATGTCGGTTCCGACGATAACACCCATGGCTGCAATCGCCCCAACGACACCACCACGCCCATCGCCATAGATGTTTCTACCACCTGTATAGGCGATTAATAATGGTAAAAGATACGTGAGCATAGGACCGACTAGCTCGGCAAAGTTTTTATTAGGTAGATAACCCGTTGGAATAAAAAGTGCTGTGATGATCCCCCAAGCGATAAACCCACCTATATTTGGCATGACCATGCCTGAGAGTGTCGTCCCCAAACGCTGGACTGCAACTTTTAAGTTGAATTGTGACTCGTTCATAATATTCTCCTTGTGCGTAAACACGATATTTAAGTCTGATGCTGAAACAAACGAACATGTTCAATAAAAAAATAGCATTTTGTTTCAGGTATCGGTTACTTACACATTTTTTTAACCGTTTACAAGTTTTAGGTAAATAAAAGCCTTGACACAATAATCTGTGTCAAGACTTATAACCTTGTAAAATTTGAACGTGAATCGTTGCTTTTTTTGGCGGGTTTTTAGCAATTTCTAGCTTGTCTGTTTCAGAAATTCGCCATTCTAAGGGACTCATGGATAAAAAATCTTGTCGCTGCTGTTCTGGCAAGTCAAATTCATAGTGGATTTCCTTTTGCGTAAAGTCTGGGAAATTTTCTGAAAATTTTGCTAGAACATCACCATTATCGTAATCTACGGGTAAACCAAAAGCTGAGCGCAGTTCCTGTAGATAATAACGGTCTGGGATGACCTTAACCACCTGACCACCATGTGACAAAACGCGATCGAACTCTCGATAGTTAGACGGTGTGAAGATGTTCAGCACAGTCGCCATACTTTGATCGGCAAAGGGAAGGTTGGTCAGATCCGACAGACTAAAGAAGGCCTGCATCTCGGTCAAATCCGTGGCCATGTTGACACCGTCTAGGGCGATGTCGAAACCGAATTTATGGCCAGAGACGTCCAGCAGCTCTAGAAAACTCCCCTCGCCACTGCCGACATCGAGCAGATTGCCAGGTGTGAGCTGATGCTGAATGGCGTTTAGGACGGGTGCGTACATGCCGGCTTGGATCAGATTGCGACGTGGTTCAAACATCTTGCGCGTGTAGTGGGTGGTATCTGGTTTGATCGTCAGGAAATTCACCACGCCTTTTTTGCTGAGATTGTAGGTGTGGCGATTGTCACAGATTAGGGCGTATCCATCTAGTCGAAAAGAGGTGTGACACAGGGGACATCTTAGTAGATCTATATTTTGCGCCAAATATTGGGCGGCTTTATCAATTTTCTTTAACATATTCTTTTCTAGTATATTCCAATCGTTTCATTAATTTATCACGAAGTAATGGTAGTGTATGAGACAGCATCAGGATTTCCGGACTAACCGTCTCAATGATATCTCCAAGTTTAAAGTGCTGAACTTCATAGGTAATAAAAGTACGAAATTGATCAACTGATGTCCAGTCTACCTCTGGAAAGGCGGCTTTTGTTTCCTCTGATATGTCATCTAAATTATAGGCGATATGTTCCAGAAATACCAGATAGTCAATATCTATCTTTTGCCCCTGTGTTTTTTTAACTAGCTGAATATGGTCTAGCATCAAATTTGCCATATATAAATCAGCCTTCAAATAATTATACAACTAAAAACACCTTTTCTTTTCACTATACTTTCTTCTTATAATATTATAGCATACGATAACTTTTCTTTAACCCTAGAATAAATACGATATCGTTAGAAAAAGACTACCCATATGAGTTAGCCTTTTCCTTTTTATTTTTTAGTAAGGTTCGATACTATGATACCTTTACATTTCGTGTTTAAATGTTTTTTATTTGCTTTATGCTTAATTCTTGTCAAAATCCCTACCAAAGAAACGATTAAACTCAAGAAGAAACCTATAGCGATCTGAGTTTCTCCTGTCATTGGCAGTGGCCGTCTTGGGTAGCCATCTGTTGATGGTAACTTAGGCTTATCTTCAAAATGAACAGTTTGGCCTTTATCATTAATATCTCTATGTGCTGCAACTTCCTTATCAGCAACCGTTTCTTTTAGCAATTCAAAAACAACAACATCTTTGTTAGCCAAATGAGTTGCATCTAGGGTGAAATCCAAACCAATACTACCCTTAGTTGTCACAGGCGTGAAAGACTTAGTTACCAAGACATCGTGACCAGTCACATCTTTCAAAGGCTGACCCGTTGCTTTATTCATTAAAGTACCAGTTAAAGTGTACTGTCGATCTGTAAAGAGATTTTCATAAGCTACTTCATCATGAACGGTGACTTCTTTTTCTAGAGAAAGTTGTTTATCCCCGTCCTCTGCATCTGTTGCAGTTGTTCCAATTTTAGGAGGGTTTAACCGATTTAAGATTTCTCCCAAAACAACTTTATTACCGTTTGCATCTTTCTGATAGAGATCCACTGCCACTACAGAATCATTGTTTGTATCTGCTACTCTAAAATAGTAGTGTGTCGTGTCTAGAGCAAAATTTTCACCTGCGTTGCTTTCTTGGAAATAATATTCTCCTGCAGGTAATTTTTGATTGAGCTCGATCAGACCAGCCGCATTTGTCGTATAGTGTCTGATTAAGCTATTAGGTTTTAGAATAACTCCTAGACCTTGATTCGGTAAAAGTGGATTTCTTCCTTTTGGATAACCCATAATCGGGTCATTATTATAAAGACCAAATGTTTTATTCGCACCTGGTTGTTTGCCAATCACAGGTTTATTATCGCTATCAAGGCCTGTGACGAGCTCCTCTAATTTTGGCAGAACGACTTTCACTGTTTGGCGATTATTATCAAATCTGTCAACCATTCCTGGTGTCCCAATATAGTCTTTGCCATTAAATGAAATTGACACAGGAATTTTCACATTTGAATCAAAGTATTGTCCAGCTGGTGCTTTCGTTTCAACGAGATAATAATCCCCAACATAGAGCGTACTTGTTGTCTGTGCCACACCAAGGGCATCTGTAGAAACGGTTGCTACTTTAGTGTCTTTACTGAATCTAGTCCCATCTGGTGCGACACGAATTGTTTTGCCATCTGCCTCAGTTATGTCCTTGTCAACGTAAACATCAAATGTTGCACCTTCCCAACCTCTAATGTGGTTCCAGATGAAATTCCAATTTCCTTCTTCGCCTTCAATCCCCATCAAACTTTCAAAATATTTGGTTAATTGGATATATGATTTAGCAGGCTTATCATTAAATTGAACGGTGACAACAGGTACTTTATTGCCACCAATTGTTTCATGGACAATCGTACTTTCATCAACTGAAAAAAACTAAGTCATTTAGGTTTATTTCGTAATTTTCAGGTGCAGTTACTTCTGATATACGGTATCTATTCTTACCATAGGTCAATTCTTTCTGTAAGAAAATTTCTCCGCTAGCATCCGTTTTGAAGGTCGTCGTTAATTGAGCAGTATTTTCTGGATCAACTTGTGTCACGTATTTGCCTTCTTGGATATCCCAAATTTTAAATTGAACACCTGCTAAAGGTATTTTCTTACCTGTTTCGGCATCCTTCTTCTCCAAACGGAGCTTGGCTTTAATAAGTGGATCTTCCACATTTATTACATTGGGCATAAGTATTGGTTTAGGCATGGCATTAATGTCTGACTGACTATAATCCGCTTCATGATAGATATACCCTGTGACACTGTCTACTATTTTGACATGAACATTCGCACCATCATCAGTCATTGTGATGTCAATTGGATTGATATCGTAATAGCCTTCTTTACCTTTGGTTTCTGTTAACGTATAGTTACCATAAGGCATGTCAAAAGAAAAATAACCTTCTTGTTTGTCATAAGTTGCAGTTACCGTTTTTTGAACAGGTGCATTTGTACCAGCTTTCGGTGTCAAGGTAAACTCTATCCCGTTGGCATTATTTTGATTCATCACAGTTTCATTCTGTGCTTTTTCAAGTTCTTTTTTCCCTCTTATTTTGAGTTTGATAACTTTTTCTTGACTCGTTGTCTGCGAAACAACGACAGATGTGTTTTGATCTGCATAAGCCAAATTGACTGGATGTTTCGTTGTATCTATCTGCATGCCTTCCGGCGCTTCTATCTCTTGCCAATAGTAGTCACCCAAAGCAAGATGTCCGACACCAACTTTATAACGATCATCAGTATCTTTGGATGTTTCAAGAACTATAGAATCATCAGTCGTTGTCACCTTTGTCCCATTGAGCAATGTTGGCGCAAATTTTGCATGCCAGAGGACTTTTGTTCCATCTGCATAATAAAGACTATACTTTGCACCTTTTAAACTTGCTTTCCCTTGGGGAATACTACCATTCTCATCATCAACTTTATTTAAAATTGTATTGCCAAAAACTTCTGTATCTGTTACTGACTGATTAACATCAAATACTGATGTGGTTTGATCTGTTGATTTAAGTTCAACTTTATAAACTGTCGGATCAATCAAAAAACCGTTTGGTGCCTTTGTTTCTTTGACATAATAAGTACCTAGGAGCAACTCACTAGAAACCGCATGCCCATCGCTTGTAGTCGTTAGCTTAACAAGATTATTTCCCTTGTCTTTAGCTTGTATTGATGCATTCGCATCAGTATAAACTGTATACTCTGCACCAACTAGTGATTAGTTAGCATTAAATACCTTATCTCCTGCAAGCGAAGCATGCTTGGCTTGCTTGTCAATTGAAATTCTACCATACTGTTCATTATCTGGGTATTCTGTCATTACGACTGTATTGGTACCTGTCGAAGGTGGTAGTAAAACTTCTTTGATATCATCAGACAGTTTGTGTCCTTTAGGAGCGACAAGCTCTCGGATATAATAAATTTTACCAGATACTAATTCGTTAGATTCTGGTGTCTCACCAGTTGCACCGGTTGTTAAAACTTGTAGAACATTCGCTTTATTTTGAGCATCTGCTTTTGAAGCATAGATACCGAACTGCGCCCCTTGATAGGTGTACTCACCGTTGTACGGTGTTAATGTATCAACTCCCACTTTTTTAATCTTTAGCTTACCCGTTAGTACAACATCTGTACTAGTTGCACCAGATAAACTATCTCCGTTTGGCCCTTTTGTAACCATTGTTTGAGTAGACCCATCATAGTAGCGATAAAGTGCCGTGCTCGGGAATCTCGTCGTTTTTAGACTTGCAGAAACCTTTCCGTTTCCTGTCAAAGTTAATGGACCAAATGACGTACCAACATTTACAGTCTTGGTTTTACTACCATCAGCAAAAGTTGCTGGACCGCTAAGTGTTGCTGTAATTTGTTCTCGATCTGTCACATAATTCGTTGCTTTATTGCCTTGATTCCATACTCTATAAGAAAAATTAGCAACCGCTGTATTACCGACTTGCACAATCGGATTCACAACTAGACCATATGGTCCTTTATTTGCTTCTCCTAATGCATCTAGTTGTGCGTATAGCCCCGTCCTATCTTTTTCATTTGCATATATACCTGCAGCAGATAGTTTTTTAATACTATTATCTGTCTCCCAAGTATTGCTTTGATATAACTTATACTGATTATTATGATAGGTTATATCAGTACGAAACGGATTCATCTCAAGCTCTGAATCGTGTACAATGATGCCAAGAGCTCCTGCACGTCTTGCTCTCAAATCTCCTTCAGGTGTTTCTCCAACATAATCCATAAGCCACGCCACTTTAGCAATACTGGTGTTAGTATAGTTTCATAGACAAATTTTGGTAGAATTTTTTCAAGAGGGGAAAGACTATGACACGAAACAACTATGACCAAACATTCAAAGAAACGCTCGTTGATTTATACCAAACAGGACAAAGTGTTCTAGAATTGAGCAAAGAATACGGCGTTAATGCTGGCACGATTTATAAATGGATTGATTTGTACGGCAAGGATGAGCCCACAGATCTGTCCAAAGCGGAACTCAGAGCCATGAAATCAGAAATTGCTAAGCTTAAAGAACAAAACGAAATTCTAAAAAAGGCTATCGTCATCTTCACGAACAAGTAGGAAATGGAGATGACTTGAAAATGATTGAGAAACTCAAAAAAGCACATCCTATCACGCTTGTTATTGAGACATTGGGGATGAGTCGGTCAACCTATTACGCCAAGCTAAATCATGAACCTAGCCAAAGGCAATTGAGTAATGAGAAGCTGTCTAAGAAAATCAAGAATGAGTTTTTCAAAGCTAAACAGCGTTATGGTGCACCTAAAATCCATGCTCAATTACTTAGACAAGGAGAACGTTGCTCACTCAAACGAGTTCAGAAGCTGATGAGAAAGTTAGGGCTCCGCTCTATTATCATGAAAAAATGGAAGGCGAAATCTTCTGAAGCAGCCAATGATGTCAATTTGCCAAACCTTCTCAAACAAGATTTCTCAGCTCCTAGGCTCAATCAGAAGTGGACAACAGACATCACTTACATCCACACTCAAAAGGACGGATGGTGTTATCTATCCAGTATCCTTGACTTGTGCTCACGCAAAATTATTGCTTGGGATGTGGGGCGGAATATGGAAACTGACTTGGTGATTCAAACTTTGAATAAAGTGGTGCATCGTGCCAGTCACGGCCTTATTTTGCAAACCGACCAAGGCTCACAATACTTGAGTAATGCTTATGAAAAACGCCTCAATGAACTTGGCATTCGCCATTCTTACAGTCTTAAGGGGTATCCTTATGACAATTCAGCCATTGAATCCTTTCACGCTTCACTCAAAAAGGAGGAGGTCTATCAGACCACTTATACAGATTTTGAGGCAGCCAAGCGTGCGATTTTTAGATACATTGAAGGTTGGTACAATCAAAATCGCATTCATAGCTCAATTGGTTACCAAACCCCAAATGAGTTTGAAAAATCATCTTAGAAAATAAAAAAACAGATTCTACAAAAATCTGTCTAAAAACTTGACTCAAATCCACATGTGTTTAGATATTGAACATGTAGCAAAAACAAATTTAATGACAATGATAACTAATAATAATTCTGAAGATGGGTATTCTCTAATTGAAGAATTTAGTAGGATAAATCCGGATAAATATGCTGAAATACTTAATAGATTTAAAAAAAGTATATACCAAAAAGATATGTATTCTAAGAGAAACGAAATATCAATTTGGGTATTTATGGAAATTATTGATTTCGGGACACTAATATCAATTTGTGATATCTATTTCACTAAATATCCTACAGATTTTTCTGCCTATCATGAGCAATATAAATTTATAAAGAATATTCGAAATACATGTGCACATAACAATGTTTTCTTGATAAATATTTTCGATAAAACTTCACATATTCCTAGACCGAACGCGTCAACTAAATCTGGAAAGTCAACGAAAAACTAGACACGGAGTTAAGAGAATTTAAGAATTATATTT